>Ga0210059_1000399_pt1 | contig 53652 bp, 43 predicted proteins | sample Ectturendosymbi2_FD_188042 | JGI IMG/M metagenome (GOLD analysis project Ga0210059, IMG submission 188042) | Ecteinascidia turbinata endosymbiont from Florida, USA - Sample 2 (SPAdes) (version 2) | ecosystem: Host-associated > Tunicates > Ascidians > Unclassified | place: Key West, Florida... | reverse complement strand
CAACAGTTGGACATCAAATAAGCATTATGAAAAGAAAAACAAAAACAAAAAACGAATGAACGTAGAACATGGTGAAGAAAATGTACAGGTGAAACCGCATGCCTGAAGAAAATGTACAGGCGAAACCGCATGTACACAGATGAGTGGATCGAGTTAAAGTGAAGGATTCTGGTGTGGTTAGAATATTTTTAGCAATATAAAAAAATAAAAAAAGAGTAATAAAAAAGTACAAAAGTTACAAAAACTAATTAGTGAGGTACAAAAGAAAAACAAAACAAAACAGAAAAAAACTAAAAAGTGTACTTTCATGCAGAAAAGCATAGAATGTGCACACAGGAAATACGAAAAAGTAAATATACACAAAAAGTAATCAGAGTTACAGAATACTAGAATACACAGTATGTGGTTCTGGACAAGGGAAATGTTGCTAGAGTTCATAATTGGAAATTTTTTTCATATAGGAGGTGTTTTTTAAGTTTCCATTTGAAGGTAAAAGTGGTTGAAAATTTGATATCGTCTGGTATTGAAGACGATACTTTTGGGGCAATGAATTTAAGAGAACATTTTCCTGAGGAAGAAACTTGTGCGTTCGCATCGTCTCACATGAGCTGCTGATCAGCCAGCAATTGGTCGGTCTGCTGTCGGTTGCAGCGTTCGAATGCCTGTCCTGCATAGTGGACAAAAAACATAATAGTTGCACAGCCATTGCTACAAACCGTACTGCTCTGGCATTGTTTGGTTTTTGAACTCCAGCAAGCTAGCGGAAAGGTTGCTGAACGCCAAGTTCGTGGCCATCTCCAGGTCGCACACAATTTCCTTTCGCCCATGAATTCTCATGTTTTATGTTGCTGGTCATCCAACATCTTTTTGCAACTGTCCTCTATTCATTTGGCATTCCGGACCCATTAGAAAATTTTGACCCTTTTTCCTGCGACACTTTGATGATCGTAATCGGTGTTTTGAGAGAGACCGAAATGGTCCGTTTTTCCAACGGTGTCTCAAAATACAGTAAAAACTCGGTTTACCACCACCATCAAAATACACTGAAACCTCGTTTTACGGCCATCTCGGTATTCACATACCGTAAAATATTTGCAGTCTCTCAAAATGTCTTTGCGGTCAGCAGGGTCAAACGTTCACAAAACCCTGATCGTAACAATGAAATAAACGATTTTTGTTCACTTCATGACCAATATTTCCTAGAATAGTGTATTAGCAGAGCAAGGGCTGCATCGTCAGCTTTCAGCAGGTTAATAGGTGAATTGTATGTAGTTTTTTGGCTGCAAGCGGCAGTCATTGTGTTGTGCATTATCGCTATCTAACATAGCTACACGAAGATTGTGCCTGAGCGTGGGAGCTGTCTTGTTTCCTCTAGAAACACAACGCCTGGCAACAGCGTGCATGCACTCCTGGCGTAACGACGGAAGTAACTGGAGCAAGCGCCTCTCGTGCTATTTGAAAAGCTGTGTCACAGCAGAGACAGTCGAAAGCTTGAGACATTGCTGCTGATTGGCTTCAAATTCAGACTAAAGTTGACGATAGTCGAAAATGCTGTCCATTCACAGCAACAATAGGCATCAGTCACTTCTACGAAAACAAGACGAAATACAACGTTTTCTATAAAACAAATATTTGCCCTGCCTTGAGAGTAGGCTACATACTTCAAAATCGTGTTGGTGCAACCTCTCCGGTGGTATTGCGTTGATTGTGTGATTCACCACGAACGGGATGTGCGAGAAGAATAACAGCATTATATATGTAGCGCGAGCAAGCAATAATAAGAGAGATTGCGAGCATAATCTCTATTGTTGCTTGCTGCCGCGGTGCGAAGCTTTGCGCACATGCCGCTCGGATTTCCGATCGCAACAGTGTAAAACACAGACTTAATTGGGCCGAATCCCAGATGTCACGAACGACTCCTCATCAGTCACGAACGGGCGTCCCTGAGTTTATATTTGCTGTATTCAAAAACTCCTTTTGCACCTATGACGTGCAGAGTTCATTTCTTTTGAAGAACGTTACTAAATGCTTTGCGAGAGATCGTTTACATCTGATCTCACAACAGGTGAGAACTGTGAAACCCCATTCGAAAAGCAGATCGCGCACTCCCTACCCTATACGGCGATTGTGCAGTTTCTGAAACATTTTGAAATCAAATTGCGTGTCTGCGCCATTGCACTGTTGCTAACTAGCACCGAGGTAAGCATTTACCCCGATTCAGTTCCGCGTTTTGCAGGTTGTGCTGTTGTTGCGATGGGAAATCCCGCGCGGCATATGCGCAAAGCTTCGCACTGTGCCAGCAAGCAACAATAGAGTTCACGTGCCATGATCACTCTATTATTGCTTGTTCGTATACTGTGTTGTTTGCGTTTCTGAAGGCAACTGAACTGTTGCCTAGTTTTCCACTGCACAGCCTTCGCCAGTTGTGGGAGTTCAAAAGACCAAAGCCTTCGTTCGCAGGTTTCCGGTAGCAGCGTTGTTGGCTTGTTTCGCTTTGCACCATCGCGCTCAGTCGTTCGCATCTTTGACTTGGATCACTTGGCGCATTTGCGGAAAAGCAGAGGAGGATGGCTTTAATCTATTTTTGCATTCTTGGGAACTGAGGTGATAATAATGCAACAAATGCGGTTATCTGAAAAAAACAAAAGCTTTAGGTAGGTTAGGTGCTAACTGCACACGAGCAAGAAACAGTGCGTCATATGTAATTGCGGGCTAAGAAATTCGAAAGCCTTGCACATATGCAAAGCACAAATGGCAAGCGAACGATGTTGCTCGTTCACGGGCAAATGATGATTCAGTATACAAAGAAAAATATACTATCGAATCGTAGTTGCTGCTTCGTACTCTTTCAGGAAAGTCACGAGTGGTCAGCGTCACCGGCAGCCATGCGGCTGCTTTTACAATGAATGCTGCTTTGGTGGCAAGCCGATGGAAGCTTTGAGCGCGTAACTTTCAGTTGCACCTATCCACTGACGTCGAGCACGATGGTGGAAAGGTGGCAAATGCAGTTTTTCAAGTCTTCGGTATGGCCCGATCGGGAATCGAACCGAGCCTACCAACTACAGAGGCACGTGCTCAACGTAGTGTACCATCTAGCCCAGTGTTTCCCAACCTTTTCAGGCTTGCGGCGCCCTACAGAAAAAAAATAATTTGCGGCACCCGGTGGCGAAACATAGAAAGTTGCTTTGAGGTTTGATGACATTTTGAAAATGGCAGTTTTTCACAGTGGCTCTGAGATCGGATTTGATATTCATGTCACCACTACCCGCTGTTTGATACTTTCAACGACGTATACGTTTACGTTTTGTCGACAATGCCACAGAAACGGGATATGTTGGTGCCTGCTCAGAACTTGCAACGGTTTGAGAAACAAAGGGTTTTGGAACTTGTGCTGTAAAAGCATGTTGTATAAAAGACAAACTCTCAGCTTCAATCGTTTTCTATATGAAGGTTTGAAAAGTAAAAATCTCAAAAACAGATAGGCACAAAGCAGGCGAGGCACAAGTTTGGTGATTGTCACAATGCTGCTCTGTGCAGCAAGTCATTCTGCCGTCGTGTTTCTGTACAATTTGCCATTCAGTGTGAATGTGGAAAGAGCCCTCCTTACATTGCCACATCCTGATCTATACGCTGTAGATCAAGGGACTCAAACACGCGGCCCACGGGTCGCATGTGGCCCATGAGGGCGTTTTGTGCGGCCCGCGATGCTTTAGGGAATTTTCAATTATTTAACATCTACGTTATTAAATTTATTCGCTAGTGCTCGGCGAGCGATAGAACAAGATCCTTTCAAACGAATGCAGAGACGGCTAGAAACGATTTGCATATAACTCACGATACGTTTCGCAGGAAATAAGATGTACAAGCTGTTTCTAGTTAGGTTCAGGCATCGGCAGTCATAATGCGACCCTCAATTAAGGCCTCATTTGGCCCTCGAAGCAATTTGAGTTTGAGACCGCGGCTGCAGATGATGATGCGCGCTTGGTAATTGACAAGATCGCGATTTAATGAGAAGGGCAAGTGGGTACTTGATCGAGGTCCAGCTGCAACGCATGTAGTGTATGAACTGGCTGTGATGTGCGATTGCCTAAGACAAACAAATCATCAAATGTCAAGTATGCAGAAGATTTGTTGTGATTATTTTGGAATATTGATATACTTACCATGTATTACCAAATTTTCAATTGCAGTCACTTGGATATTCATCTAAACGTTTTGGTTGATACCCTGCTACTTGCACTTCAAACTTTATTGCTTTCTTTAAATTGTGCTCCTTAGCGAAGTTTTAAGGTTTGAGGGGGAGTTAAAAGTTTTTCTTGCCACAAGGGTGCTAGTTTTCTTTATATTTTGCCTTGACATTTCGGATGTGATGATATATACTTACGATAGTCTGAGTAAGGTCCGTGCGAATATTTAACACTTTTAACTATCGGTGTGTATGCAAGAAACAATTTAGCAAATTGTTCACTTACGGGCAGGGCTGGCATCAATATGGTCTGAAAGGGAAATTCTTTCATAAAAAATGCAACAGCTTTTATGGCAGCAAGAGCAAACAAATGGCAGTAACCTAATACGGCAGCAACAGCAAACAACTTTCAAATGGATGACCGTGATGATTTTGCTACATGAGCTAGCAAACTCTATACGTCACTTTCTCGAACAAACAAAAAAGCTTTGTGTCGGTGAATGTTACAACATGAAAAGCGACTACTGTGAAAAGCTGGTTTCTGTTCGGCGTTGACCCTGGGGATTGAAAGACACGTCGTTATAATCGCTGGTTTTCACCCTCTTTGAGTTGATACGAGCGTTCTGCCGACGCCCATCTCCACGTACTCCCAACGTTTTTTCACGCTGCAACGTTTCCAGTGAATGCTGCATTGGTTGCAGTATAAGAGGCAGCACCGTGCATGAGGCTTTCCCTTGCTGGACAGGCCACAAGTGACGCTTTTCAAGTCTTCGGTATCACCCGACTGGTGACCGAACATCGTCTGTCACCTTTGATCGCACGCGCTCAACCAGCTGTTCCACTTGGCCAGTGTCAAGTTGTTTGAACAGAGACAAAGAAGTTTAATGATTTCAAATAGTCTATCGTCCGACAACGTCACATTGCTACGTGACAGCGGAAATTGCAGTCCAAGTGTTTTGAAAGTTTGTTACAAGACATTTGTTTCTTTGCTAACACAAGTAGGTTCTGCTTCAACGATTTATTGATGACAAATTCACAGCCAACAAAAAATTTTTAGCTGCATTGATGAGGGCTACACACCGCCCTGAGAACCGTGGTTGAAAATCACTGCTATAAGGTGTGAGCCGCTGGTTTTGTTGCCTTCAAAGTACGCGATTGAAGCTGAGAGTTTGTCAAAGAGTCCAAGACCATGACTCGAGGCCGACAAGTTTTCGCTTTCGTAAAATTTTTACATGTAATTATTTAAAACAGTCATCCTGGTTATAAACTTCGATTTCGTAGAACTTTTGACAAACACTGTCTATCGAAAGGAATCCTTTCCCAGCAAAGAATCAGACAATAAGATCTTACAGAGTATATATTCCGCCTGTTTGTAGGCACCATCTATGATTCTACTTTTTTTACTTTTCATCACCAAGGATCAGAACATAAGCGAACAGGTTAAACTGCTGGAACTTTACGAAGACTTGAGGATAGGGTTCAAAGTACGGGGGGCGTAGAGACCGAGGCCGAGACCTCCGTCTTTCAAGAAGCGAGACCTTCTAAACTCAGGCTTTCGTGATCGAGGACAACGTAAAAGGGCTTCGAGGCAAGCTTTTGTACGTTTTTAAGACCCAGGTCTAGCTTCAAGGCTCCACCAACTGGCATATATATTAGTAAGTCTTTACGTTCATATGGAAGGTAATTTCATTTTGAAACTTGCACAATTATCTTCATCTTCACATATCATTGAAATCACAGCAGTGCAGGGCGGTGACGAAGCGCTGAGCTATCTGTTTGTTGCTTCCTGCCTATCATAGTTCATCCGTGTTAACGTAACACCCCGAGTATTGTAAGAACAATAGCTCAGTGATCAATTATGTGCTTAACATTGCTATCAGCTATATAGCATACTCGTAAAAACCATAAACCATTTGCAATACTGCGGCGCAAACTCACTATCCAATTTGTGAAAATGGAATTTTAGCCCAAGTGCTGTAAAACATTTTAGCGCCTTACGTAACAAGCAATTTTCCTGAAATGTAGCAGTAATATCTTTCTGTTCAGAGCGACTCCCTGTTTAGGGCTAAAAGAAAATCTAACGACCGCTGGTAGCCTGGTAATATAGCCCTAATTGGGCAAATATTGTTCCCAACATAACTAGGACTAACGCAAAGGAGCACAAGCGCATTTTCAACAACTCAGCAAATATTTTCAAGCTCATTTGACCCGAAAAACGAGCTTGTTGCATTGCGAGAACATTTTACTTTCCCAAACTCAAACGTTAAGTTCTCCTAAAAAATGATGGAGGTAGGAATATTGAAGGCACTAAAACGGCAGGGAAAATGCGAAAATTCCTCCAGTAGACTTTATTCGCGGTCGGTTGATAATCAAAATTGTATTCTGCTCGAAGCTTGCGGTTCTACATGCACCAGAATGATCATGGCGTGTGTTTTGAGCTACATTCTCTAATTCTGAAAGCCTTAGCGTGTGTTTGAAACTGCAATTGGCATGATTGCTTAAGTCCTGCTTTCGTGTTTCATAATTTCACCAGTGAGCTTTTGCTTGGAATCTACAGGATTGAAAATGCGTAATTGACGCGATAGCGATCTCCCAGTAAAACACCTCGGGAGCAGATTCGCTGCTTCGCCATTGTGGTAAAGTGTCATCACCGCGTGCAACCAGAATCCTAGTAGAGTCATGAAAACAGAATGGCCGGCAGATTATTCACTTCTCTAGACATGAAGATTTCTTATTTTCCAATGTTTTATGTATTTTGCAGCCACCTGAGGTTTAGAGGCCCAAAAGCGGCAAGTGATAACTACGATGACACGTCCGACCACAAACAACATGTGAAATTTTGTGTAATACTGTTCTTGCATGTAGAAATTCTAGTTTGAGCACTGTAGCTTTTCTTGTCAAACGTTCTGACAATTTGCCCAAATTGGCCATCTTGTTGCCCGTCAGGTATGCAAGGCCAAATGGGGCAATTCCCCTTCTTACTCGAAAAATGCAAAACGTATGCAAATTTCGAAAAGACTGCTCGACAGAGCGCATATAAAAATCAGCTACTGGAAGAATCAGCGTTAAACTTTCGTTCTAAGTATGTTTACAATTGAGTTGAAAAAACGACTTTCCAAAACTGGGCAAGTAAACCTGAGCAGAGTTCATTAATTTCTTCGCCTGTGGTTGTATACATTATAGCAGTGGTCCCCAAACTTTCTTGAACCGCTACCCAAATCAAGGTAGCGGTCATGTCTTATATTACCCCCAATAAAATTTTTTTGCATTTTTTGTCGAAAATTTCTTTTGCAGTAATCGCTCGTAATAAAGAACAGCAATATGGGTTTGGTTCTGCGTTACCCCCCAAATAATCGCATATTACCCCAGGGAGGTAATTGATCCCCAGTTTGGGAACCACGGCATTATAGTTTATATTTTTCAGTCGAACGATACTCCTGCAACTTTTTGCTTTTCACCTCCATCAACGTTTCTCATTTTGCTTTGTTGTTTTGGCGAATCATTTTTGTGCCATGAACTTTTCTGACCATTTATACATTCTAGTACCTTCAACGACCCTCCAGCCCAGTAGTTCTTCACCGGGGGGCAGGCCTCCCCAGGGGGGCATCAATAAACTTACAGGGGGGCGCGAGCCTTTACACGCTCTAAAATGGAAAGTTTTTCAACGGGAAAGTGTTCCGTCCAATTTACTTATTTAATGTCAGGGGCTTGAAACAACGGACTGTTATTTAAGGGAGGCGTGGTAGAGAAACGGTTAAGAATCACTGCTCTAGCGTGAGTTCTGCGTCCCTGAAGCATTCATTTAGCTATCTCATTTCGTTATCTGCAGGGCTCCACCTCCTGTACAATTACCAAACCCTCTGGGCAACGCAGCTACTCAGTTTGTTGAAATAATCCGGTGAACTCCGTTTTGTGACTTTTCAGATGCGCGCCATGTGAACACGAAGCAGTAAGAAACAATTCAATGTGGTAAAAGAGCCGTTGCTTACTGAGAAACCTGTGTAGTTATGGAAAGCGAGGCACACGGTGATGACGAGCCGGTGCAGGCGTTTCTGGCACGACTGAAGCTCGACGAGAAATACGCTCATCTTTTCCATGAGAATGGTTACATGACTGTCGGCGACTGCAGGGGTTTGACTGAGAAGACACTTCAGGATATGGGCGTCACATTGGCGGGTTAGTAATCCGAATAAATCCGAATCTATTGTACTAACAACAAAAGACTGTTTTTGAAGTAAAAAGCTTTCGGTTAATAATAAGACTTCGGGCACTTTGTCTGCCCTATACGTAATGGAGAAGAGTAGACCACAGAAAGTCACTCATTTTCGAATTTTTTACAAAAATCTAGAAATGTTGCCCAAAATGATTGTTTTTTAATATTGGAAGAGTTGTCATTGCCTCCCGTGCTGTAAACCTCCTTTATGATGATTTAAGTCCAAGCATCTGAGTTGCATTTTGCTTGAAGCAGTTGTTTTCAACATTTTTTCTTCCGCGAGCCATTATAGTAACCCACTATAACACAACGGCCCCTGTCTAAAACTCGAACAAAGCAAATGTAATGCAGCTGTGGAAATAAAATATCTACTCGCAATCCTCGAAAAATGGTTTACGACCAATGTTCCCTCTAAGCTGTGCGCGTGTGCGCTCGCACATAGCTTTAAGAGACTGTGCACACGCACAAATTTATTCCGCACAGACACATCATGCGCATGAGGTTTTGCATGAGGAGGATATTAGCCATTTCTGAAAAAGTGCGCACACACCAAAATTTATGCGCACACAGACTACAAAAAAATTAGAGGGAACATTGTTCACGACCCCTCTTGAGATCGCGTCCCACAGGTTGAAAACCACTGGTTTAAAACTTCGGGCAACGCTTTCAGATGTAGAGCAATTTGTTGTGTTTTTGTACGTCCTGTCTTGTTTGCCTGCTGCAGAACAGAAAAGTCCCCTATAGCAGGTGATTGCGGCGTGACTCACTAACCCGACTTCACACAATAGACAAACCACTGATGGTTAACTGCGTGAGTGCCTGGACGTCTTTGATAAATAGAATGTTATCCATTAAAGTTTCCTTAGATGGCCAGGTTCGCATATTCGCACAGTTGCTAAAAATTTTTGATCTAAACCAGGGATCATCACATCACGGCCCGCGGGCAGGATGCGACCCGCGAGGTAGTTTCTCCGGCCTGCGGCTCTGTGGAAAAATGGGGGAAAATGCAATGATACCCGGACTGGGGCCCCGTAAAAAACACTGCGCTAAACGCTGGGCATTGTTTCCTTTCCCCGTTAAGTTTGAATGATTGCACCGTGCGTTATACAAAGAGAGCATCCGCTCCGGGGTCGTCAACACTCATCTGGCCCATTGTGAAAAATGTTTCGTGATAAAGTGGAAATCAACCGGTGTGCGTCGAATATAGCGTGGCAAAAAGTACCACGGAAAACATTGTTGGGAACGTGTTTTGAGGTCCATTTCCGCATCGCGCTCAATTTTTGCTTTTTAAGTACATTTTTTCCGCTTTTTTATTAAAAGCTTTTTTTGCCGCATCACGCTCCGTTTTTCGCTGCCATCGTTGCGGCCTGGCACCCAATTTCCGTTCCCCCCCTTTAGGCTGGCCAATTCCTGCTAACCTACATCAAACTGCATGGACTACGATTACAAGAGTTTTCGAGTTATGTAGTGAACCAGCGCTGTACGTGCGTGATTGATGCGTTTTTTGTCCTAAATCGCCGACCAATCTTGCTGCGCACACGTTTCGCAGGACATTACAAGCGAATCCTGAGCAAGCTACCAGGCTGCACGTTGCGAAAGCCACCGCGGACCAACCGATCAGTCAGCGCTGAACAGACCGAGGCGCTTCCGACCGAGCCCCTCCCTGAGGTGCCCTCAGCTGCCCCTCCCACTCAGGAAGAGTTCGAACCTGAAGACGCGTACTTGTCGCATGGAGGCGAGTCTCCTATCCCGGTCGACGACGACGACAAACCCTCTGTTTTGATTGACGAGGCCAAAATTATTCCACTGAGCCCCCTGGCCCGGAACGAAAATCCGCTGGATGACCCCTCTGACACCTACTGGTCTTTGAACCGAAACGGGCCCCCGATAAAGCCCCCTCGCTCCCCTGATCGCCTTCGCGCTGCCTTGGGTAATCTACCGGCGCTTCACATTCCCAAATATCGGGCGCAGGATTCGCCGTCTCCGCAAAAGTCGCCCTCGTCCTTCGAACAGGCGGTTTTTCAAGTCCTGGGGGACGCTTCCAGGTCCGGGTCGTCGTGCGGGATGCACAGCAGTGACGACGAAGATGAGGACGACGACGCTCCGATTCCTGTGCTGAACGCGCCGGGATCTTCCTCCGATTGGTTTAAAACCAAATCGCTTGAACGAAATAATGCATCGCCCGACTCGATCAGCCTGGAGCTCCCACCCCCTCCCCTTGGCTGGGTGAGTGGGGAGGAGGGCGCCAGTTTGCCTTACCCTGCGGCGACGTCTGAGCTGGATGCTCACAGCATATCTGAGAACGTGGAAGAAGGCGCTTACGACCGACTGGACATAGCTCGTTCTGCCACAGCAACCGGGTCTCCTAGTTCCCATACGTGTGCCTCCTCCCCTGACGAAAGCTCCGGAGCCTATGGCCGTCTTACGGGAGGGTCCACGCGCCTGGAAGTGCCCGCTGGGCCTCGTCTCCGTGCCTACGAAGAGATTGAGTTCACGCACGACTTGGTCGAACCAGACAGCCGCGAACAAACGAAAATCGAGATCAACCTCTCCGAACAAGACACGGCGGCGAACGTAGTGGGCCTTTCGTCAACTCAGGCAGGACCCGTAGCGGCGCCGCGCACCTCGAAGATCGCTGCTGCGCGCGACGATAGCGCACCGGTATCGCCGCAGCCGTCGGAGCAGACGCAAAGTGAAGATTTGATGCTTGCGAGTGAAGATGCGTACGACACCGCCAAAGGTAAGGTCGTCGTTGAAGTGAGGCGTGCGCCAAGTTGCGGAATTGCCTTTTTTCTTCGGTTAGATTTTGCATATCATCAGAAACGTCCGATTTTCGTTTTGAAATAAACGCCACTCAGGCCTGGAAACCTACTTTTCCGGAAAATTGTTCGTTCGAAAGCTAAAGAACTTTTTCTGCCATAAGCCGATTTGTTTCCCTTGTAAATCAGCTCATGATTCCTTAAAATTCACAACGATCTAAAATAATGCACAACGATTCTTTAAAAACGCTTGACTCTATGAAATCAAAGGCATTTGGCAAAATAATGAACTTTTTCGAACTCAGGATATGTTAAGTTTTGTTTACATCCAGCACTTAACGTAATAACCAAACAAACAAGATTGTGCGTACATGTGGTTGTAGCTGTTGATGTGGTTGGTCGCTTTTGAATCTTTCGCAAACCACATGTTTGAAAATGCAAACAGCGGAGTAATTAGATGCTTTGACGTAAGGGGATACAAGGGGGATACAGCACTGTCGCTCGAGAGTTGATGATTTTCGGTAGACGGTTAGGATACCTCCTTTTGGTTGAACGGCATTGCGAGTGCATTGCTGAAGTCAAGGTCGGTACGGGACATGGTAAAAGTAGATTAGAAGTTTTACGGTCAATCTGCTGCATTGAACAATTTTAATTGTTTTCCACTTGAAAGGGTGCAGCAACACACTCAGTCATGAAAGTCGTATTTTTGCAAATCTGGAGTTCTTCCCTCTCCTGTTGAATCACAATGCGCCTTTGGATTTTTCGCTGAAATTATTCCAAGTCATTAAACTCCTCTTAGTTTCAAGGCATTCCTGCCAAAATTTATTGTCTTCATACGTTGTCAGAGGCGACCTAAAAGTCGAATGCGCTGTTTTCGAGAGTTTGGAGTACATCAGTTCTATAGGTTTGTTTAAGGCGTTTTAGGGACCCGGTTCGGGCCCTTGTATTGAAAATCGGGTCCCTAGAATCAGCGAAAATTGTCACTGGGTCCGTAGAATCAGCGAAATCGGGTCCCTAAAGGTCCATACTGGGTGCCTAACATTTTCCTTAAAAAACCGTGATTTAAACATTTCCCATAAATTTCACGGCTTTTGCAAATTATGTTAGGTCAGCTGCCTGCTGGTCCTGATTGGGCCTTGGCTTCTGGTCTCATCCCCAAACAGGTCAAACGTCTGCTGAAGCAGCCTCTGCATTTTTCTCAGCATCCAAATACCTTTAATAGCACTTGACGTCTGTGTCTCTTACTAATAAGTAGCAGAGTAGGATTGCGACTCAGACAGATTTAGCTGGAAATTTGAGGCAGGGGAAAACTTACCACTAGCCAACACTCAGAAAAACGTTGACAAGTGATAGTGCATCCGGCTGCGCATGTCTATATAAAAACGCGAAATCACCAGAAAACACTCCGAAATACGCAAAAAAACAACCTACTGAAAATCAAAATAACACTTAAATACAGAAATATTAGATAAGTGAGCGCCCGGTTTTTACATTTAGCTTGCTAGGGGGAAGGGCGATTTGCAACCCTGCCCCCGTCGGTTACGCCACTGCTTGAGAGGACTTCTGTTCCACGTACGATAGTGAATCTTGATAAGCTAGTTTTTTCAATGAAATAATGTTTTAGGACATTACCGTCCAGTAAATAACATCAGGCAGTGCTTGACAAACTCGCCATCACTGAAGGCTTTTTCTTGCGCGGCTATTATTACATAATTCTAAAGCTCTAAGCAGTGGCAATTTGAGAGTCATTTTTCCAAACCGAAATCATGTTTGCATTTTCCTTCATTCCAGGCTGGCACTACTGTAACGCAACAATGAATGAGAAGTTCTCACGAAAACTGGTCCATTGTTGCGTAATGTACGTCACAGAACAAGTTTTTATAAGGTTTTTTAAAGGGTGTGGTGGTGGAGCTTTAGGGTGTGAACGCCATTTTCCCTTCTATGTCTGATAATTTTACTCATTTTCACAAAACGCACCTTTCCGTCCAAATATGCTTAATTATTTGAATACGACATTCACTTTTGGCAAACAAGCTGAAGACAATTTCATAAGTAGCAAGGTTCAAATATGTAGGCGTACATACTCATTCATTTACTCATTTTCGTGCCCGCTTTTCCTTTGGGGAGAGTCGCAGGGGCAGCAGCCCTAGGAGGACACGAAATACCTCACGATCAACAGCTATTTCTGATTGTTCTGCTGACTCCACACCATGACGGGAGTAAGCAAGGTCAGAGATGTAGTCACTCCACCCGGTCCTTGGGCGAACTTTGGGCCGCTTTCCAGTGGGTGTAGACTGTAGCTTGAAGGACGTACAGTAGTTCGCCATACTTTCCTGGGAAATTCTGGACACATGGCGGAACTAACATAGCTGGGATCTCTCGATTAGGAGAAGTGGCTTGACATCCTGGGCTTTACGGATTTCAGACCTGTGCTCTTTGTCACGAAGTGTCACACCGAGAACTCTTTTGCAAATATCCCATCTCTGCCGTTTGTTCTTTTGACAGTGTTCTTTCAGTCGTCACCTAAGATTCATGACCACTGGTGAGGATCGGAAGAAAGACCGATTTAAAAACTGAAAGCTTTGCGTTCTTTAAAAGCTCCCGTTTAGTCACCACAGAGCAATGAAACTCACGCAGAACTGCGTTTGCTTCACCAATCCGTCAATCCGTGTATCAATCCCTTTGTTCCGACTTTCGTCACTCGTAAATACCACCCCAAGGTACTTAACATCTCCACCTGCTGCAGTATATCTCCGCTCACTTGCAGAAAACACTGCCTTGGGCGTCGAAGAGCCATAGAGACGTCATACATAAATCGTTTTAGAGCTGATAAACGATCAAATGAGTGCTGAAGACCCTGCTGAGAAGATCCACGCATGCAGTACCAATTCGTCCGCAAAAAGAAAACGGTTCATCCTGCAGTTCGCAACAGTGACACCCTTGTCGACGCGACGCGTCTGTGAGTGTGACACTCTATCCAATTCATATAGACCAGGGCTCTTCAAAATTTTTGGAAGAGGGCCACATCAGCTATTACACAACAGTTCGAGGGCCAGACATCTTGTGTACTGTGATTTTTTCGGAATGTGTTACATTCTATCAAATCAACACATTTTTCGTAAATATATTATTTTTTCATTATTGGCAAAATGCGTTTTGCGGCCGGGTGAAAAGGATTCGCAGGTCGGATTTTGCCCGCGGGCTGTAGTGTGGAAAACTTTGATATAAACTATGAAGAGTGGTGACAGCACATGTCATTGCTGGAGTCCAACACCAACGCTGAACGGTTGTGATTTAACTCAGAAGACACAATCTTCTGAACAGGAATACAGTTACTTGACGGCCAGCAAGAGGCACCCGTCAAATCCGTACTACCGCAACAACCAAAGCTTTTCACGAGGAACCCGGCCATATACTTTCACGAGGTCGACAGAACATGTGTATAAGTCTTTGGCATGCTGCCAGGATTTTTCAAATTTGCTGGAGAGTGATTTGTTCTGTAGTGCTACGGCCGCGACGAAATCCGCACTGGGTTCCATGCAGCTTTGGTTCAATTATTTTCGCGGAATCTTGGCATACACTCTTATTGGGACTCTGGGAGGCTTAGCAGAGATGCCGTGGTAGTTGGTTCATTCACTCCTGTCTCCCTTTTTGTGTATGGGGATGATCAATTTGCTTATCTTTCGGTGACCTTCCAAAACGCCATGCCACTTGACACACACGAGTCAGCCAAACCATCTAGCGTTCCAAGTTCACCTAATTCACTATCAGACTTTTGGAAATTAGCTTTAAGGTCGGATTTAGCAGCGGTATCAGAGAGCTTATTTGTGCACAGTTCTACGGAAGCTTTCACCTGTGCAAAGTCAAAACATCCCACCTGAAAAACCTTGCTTCGTTCTGTCAAGTGAAGTGCCAATATTGACAAAAGGAAAACACCACGTTGAAATTTTTGTTTTTATAAGTCACAGTAAAACAACGCACATTGCTTTTTTTATATGTTCTGACAGCTGCTTCAGTGCGGCCCAAAATAGCCAAAATCTCACTCCTAGCTCTCACTGTTGTCTCACTCGACAACCACTTTGTTTTGCATGCGCGCTGCAACTGCCGACCTTTTGTCTCCATTGTAGTGTGATTCATCGCCAGGCAAGCCGATCGCAACGATGAAGCAGTAAAATACTTCCATAATTGCATTCAAATGCTTTCGCAGTTCCGTACACCATACTGTACAAATCTGCGACAGTATAGTAAGAGGCCGAGGCGAGGCGGCGCGCATGACAATGTACAGATATCAAACTTACAATTTTCGCTCCCTACGTCTGCCCCAGAAAAATGTGTCGGCCTGTTGCAACCGTCTGTTGCAATAGCCACGTGCAGGAAAACATGCTTTCCTCAAATTGTTTTACTTGAATACGAAGCAAAACCATATCTAGGCTTTCAGAGTTTAGGGTGTCATTGCAAAATTTTAGGGTGTCATAGGTCATTTTAACACCCGAAAACGGCTTAAAAAACACTGGCCCCAGTTACTTGACAATGTTTCGTTCGTTTGAAATGACTCTCGAATGGAAACTGTCCATTGGATTGAAATTCGAATTCAATATTCAATGCAAATCCGTTGCTTATAAAAACACTCCAATCTCATATTATATCTGAAAAAATACTTAATTGAACGGATGAGCCCGAGTAAACCTCTGAATACTAGGCTTATTCATATTAGCCGGAGTTACCAGACAATTTATCGTTCGGTTGAAAATATTCTTGAATGGGAACTGTCCATTGGATTGGAATTTAAATCCAAGGTTCTATGCAAATCCATTGCTTGAAAGAAACATTCAATCTGATATGAATTATATTTGAAAAAATACTTAATCCCAGAGGGCAGCTCGGGCTCTAACTGATGAGCCCGAGTAAAGCGCGAGCGAATGCATTCGAGAGAACGCCTACTAGGAATGAAGTTTTTTGATTCAGCTAACCTGCAAAATGGCCGCGAAAGGCCAGACATGAAACGAAAATATATGAACAATAACAAACCCTAATGAAAAGAGCCCAAGATTAACAATCTTAATCAGTGAAGCGGGTGATGGCACAAATATACAAAGCAAGCCAGTTTTATGCTTTGATGTTACATGCTTCGATGCAGTCAGATTGTTTGTATTCGTCCCTATTCTTTGAACACTATAATTGCATTTTGCTCTGTGAATGAGTGATCGAGCTTTGCTGTATCCGTTTGATTGATGGCGTGACATGCCACAGTGCTTCCGCATTTTACCTAGACTCGACCAGTTCAACAATTGACGCCCTATTGCGCAGTTGTTTTGTAACGAGTGTTGTGTGTTAGCTAACTTTAGTGTTAAGAGTGTGTCTGTAACCCTATGGTTCTGTCTTCAATGCAGTTGCAAAAAGTGTCTGTAACCCTGTGATTCCGCCGGCTTCAATGCCTTGTACTACGTTCTGTTTTGTCTGTTTTTATCGACCTGCGTTCTGCAGAGTGTGTGTGTTCATACCATGGACTTCGTGTCTGCTCACAAACAAATAAAAAATGCATTATGGCCCTTTTTCTCATGGCACGTTCACTTCGACGATAACACTCAACTCGTTCTCCACCTCCAATCTGTCATCACAAAGAAAAAAAAGGGGAACTGTGGCGTGAAGCAAATAATTAGAACGACCAACAATAAAAAAAAATTACGCTGGTTAAGGAAGTTCGCGGGCCGGAAGGCAGCGAACGAATAATGATCGTAACAAGTGTTCTACAATATAAAGCATAATCGAAAACTCGGGCTGAGCCCGTGTGCCAGAGTCGCCACTGGGTTTTCCATTGTCCAGTCTAGAGAGCAGTTTTTCTCAACATTTTCGCTGAAGGAAGCTAAATCCAGACTTACGATTCTGTGAGACAGCCGCACGAACAAAATTTTAACACAAGTCAATCGACACGTTTTGTTTTACAGCAGAACGAAGTTTGTTGCACAAAATATTAGAGATTTATTGAACGACTGCTAAGGGCCGCACAAAGGGTGCTTGGGAGACGCGCGCGGCTCTCAGAACCAGTTGAGAACTACAGGTCTAGAGCATCAAGTCAACGTTCCACAACTATCGTCTCCGAATATGCTGCTTGCGGAATTTATTCGTTGCTTTCCGTCGTTTTGCAGAACCCTCGAGCTTGAAAGACGATGACGAGTCCGAGAACGTGTACGCCGAGTGCGACAACGGCATGCTGGAATGCCGATCAACGCAGCCGAGAAGCGTCGTCGTGGCACGATCGTCGTCAAGCGCGTCGAACGAGGACCCCGCGCTGCCGCGCTCTTCGGGGTCGCTTCCGGCGTCGGCTTATCGAGATCGGCGGCCCTTAGTTCGTTTCCGGGGTGAGGGAGCGCAAAAGTCGGTCGACTTGTCCGACCATTCAGACAACGAGAGCAAGACGACGCGTCGCGCCACAGTCGACAGTTACGACGACGCGGAGGCGATCTACCAGTCGATCGACGACAACGAGCGACGGGGGTCGACCGCGAAAACCGACTACGACAAAACGAAAAAGCGACCCCACATCAAACTAAGGCTCGGCAAACGTACGAAATCTCGACCCACGTCGGCCTTTTTGGATCACTTCCGTTCGGACGCTTTCACCGTAAGTATAAAACTACAAAACGTCAGGTTGCAGAACAGACCTGACATTTGCGTTGGTTAGTTCGTTTTCGGCCAAAAAAATTGATAGCTTCTGTTCTGCCGCAGCTGGATTTGTGGTTTGTTGCTGGTTCAGGTTTGGATATCCTGTTTATTCATGTTGAATAACCAAAACGAGCTAGTGGTTCTTGAAGTTGGCCTTGCCTGAGCTGACGGTTCAATTCGACAAGTCGAGTTGTTTGCTCATCCGCATGCACTCTCACACTGATGTTCAGCATTAGCACTGTGTGGTGACAGCGGCAAACCAACATTGTACAACGCGCTTGAATTCAAAACTTCGAGCAGTCAATCTTTTGCGACGCGGTGAACATTTTGTCCGTCACATGTTGGTCATATATGTTTGTGGCAAAGATGATAAAATTCAATCAAGCAAGAGCGTGCAAATGTCAACGTTCGACCCGCCACTTTATTCTTACCAAGTTTAAACCGCGGCGCTGATTTTCGACATTTTCTATTAATCTACGAGTATGTCACGTTGATTTATATTTTGTGAAGTACCTCGTGCCGTAGACAGGATTTAATTTTTTTGGGGGGGCTGGGCAAAATGGATATTCGGGGGGGGAAACTTGTTTTTATCATATGTTTAAAAGAATTTTGGGGGCACTGCCACCGAACCCCCTCCCCGTGTTTGCGGGCCTGCATTGCCTTACCACTTATCATTCTATCCAAAACGGTCCATGCTGCAATTCACCAGAAATTTGGGACAAATTTTTGTCTTGAAAAACGTACGTCTGTTGAAGAAACTCGTAAAATTAAGCGGATTAGAAATTCAAGACGTTTGTACCATTGTCTGACCCTCAACGTAAATATTTAGCGACAAAACCTTTGCACTGCCGAATATGCTGAATGTCGAAACGATTTCTGGATTTGTGCGATTCTAATTCGCACAAGCGCAGTCGCTTTAAGTTTAACAACACATAGCCCAAAATCCAATGTAACTTGTGCTTGGCGGTCCGCGCCATGTCAACACTCCTTGCTCCGCGGTAGCTTGGACAAGCGTGTCCGAAAAAACTTTTCTCAAACCACACTTCTGTGTTTCTTTTTGACGAATGAGAAATTTGTGAGTTGTGTGCAGAATAGCGTGCAGCTGTTAACTGCACCTGATACTTTATGTTTTAACAATTGCTCCTCTGTCATCAAAGCATAAAACCACTTACGCAGAGCAAGAGTTCAATCATATGCAAGTCAGGTCGACATAGATTGCACGGTGCAAGAATGTTTAATACTGTGGATTATCCTGGCATAGCCACTACGCTATCACGTGTTTATAACTGTGTTCATGTGCGGTTCAGTTTCCTAATAGTTTGAGCGGAAAATGCAAGTAAAAATTTGCTATAGTATTATAAAAAATTGCATATGTGCTCAATTTTTGTTTTTTTCAAAATGCACCATAGGTTCACAAAAACGGAACATTGCAGGGTTTGCAGATACAAGTAAAACTTGAAAACGACTGGCGGTAATTCGTCGTTCTGCCTGAAGCTGCTTTGACGTAAAAGTCTACTATTTAACGAAAAAAGCGATGAGTTGGACGAGTGCTAGCTTCGAAGTTACGAGCACATTACGGTCCTTTGCGCAGAAACTAAACAACGAAGATTTGGACGGATCGGACGAAAACCTCGCCGCCTCCCCTCCGGCGGCTCACACGAGAAGCTTTTCCACAAGCGTGGATCGCTCATCGTCGGCCGATCTCGTCGACGTCAATCTCCCGGACGAGGCCAGGACCCCGAAAACATGCTCCCCCATGGTATGGGGGCGTCTAGCCACTTGCTTTTTCGCCGCTGCCAGGTTCTCCCAGTAAAGAAACCGGGAAACGACGAATTAGGGATCTCGCGCTTGCGGCAAAACTCTGCCTGCTGCCGCCTAGTTTTCAGTGCACCTCGAATCAGGGATAAGTGATTATTTTAATTATGAAACCGCGCGAAAAAAACTCAGTTGTGTTGGAGTATCGCACGACGTGGGAAGTTTTTGGAAAGCGTACGTTTGTCGTTCGACAAAATATCTGTCGTCTTTTTTCTAAAAATAGAGTGAAGCAAAACGGTCCTGATTTTTTTGCGAATCATCGGACGTACTGTAAAATACGTCAGAACTTCACTGTGTAACGGACTATCTTCATTCTTTCCCACTTTGCAAGTTGCAATTCCCAACTCTCACTTACTCCGGTTGCCCTGGATTGTTTTGTTGCAATGCAGGCGTAACCAGACTAGTAAAGGGGTCTTGCTGTTGCAAAACTGTCGAAGTCTAGTCCAGATGGAATTTGCAATCGTGCGTTTCACCAAAATCCCTCCTTTAAAGTGTTTGAACAACTTTGCTGTAGTTGCGAGAATCCGAGCAGCGAAGCTGGCGAGCTGCGCGCAACCTGCCCTGTTCGGAATCTCGCTTGACCCTCATTACTTACGTTGAGCTTTCTCTCTCTCTTTGTCTTAGTAAAGACGTAAAATTGTTTGCCTTTGCAGACTCATAAAAAGACGAGGAAAGGTTGGTTGATGAAACATGGATGGTGAGTTCCGATTGATTGTCGAACATTTGCGTAGATCGAGCAGCCGCACGTTGGCGCGAGAGCGCAAAAGGTTTTTCTCATAAGTCTCGCATTTTGTAAACCACGGGTCACCAACCTTTTTGAAACTGCGAGCAACTTATTGTGTACCGATTAATGCGAAAGGCTGCTAGTTAGACACACACTTCTGAAATAAAAGTTTTGCTCAATTTACCCTCAATATTGACATTCGTAACTGTGAAGACATTAATCATGCTAATGTTATTTTTAGTAAAGACCCGCGGGCGACCTACTTGGTCCTTGCGGGCGACCTGACGCCCCCGGTCACCACGTTGGTAACCCCTGTTGTAAACTTTGTTGACTAGCGTACCAAGTAATGGTTAGCAGTGTTGGTAGCGCGAAAACAAGGCTTGAGGTTTGTTTTTCGTAGATGTGAAAGTTATTACTCAATTGCTCAAAGAGTCCCTCCATTTCTGATGTTCACTGCGCATTCCACGTCAAAAATCGGTCTGTCAATAACACAGAAGTAATTTCAATTTTTTTGGAAATTTAAGATCTTTACAGAAACTTTAGGTATATATTATATTTTAGCTCATTGTTATTTAACTTGCTTCAGAAAAAACAATGTTTTCGCTCGTTTGACAAAACACATTAAAAATCCTGCATATGATACAGCAGTGCGGAAAGATCGGGGAAAACGATTGTAGCAAAGCTAACGGTCCATCACGACTGCGTGGCGGTCACTCGGTGTCGCTTTAGCTGCTCGTAAAACGGAGACTGTTGAATAACACTGGTTGCATTTCTGCTTCTTTGTTGATTCTGTTCTTTTTTTGATAAGTGCCTTGGATTTTGCAGTTGCTCCGCTTGTTTGATTTCCTGTTCGCTATATTTTCAAAAATGATACGAAGCATATACAGTTTAATAATTCGAAGCACAATAAACGCAGCTTATATATGCAATTTATTGTTTCTCTTCAATAAACTCCAAACGTATATTTACATAAAATCTAAAGTCGTGCTAGTGTTTTTAAATAAGAACTCAGTCATTGAAAAGGTACGATGTTCCACAGAAGATCCCAACCGAAAATGTTTTATTGTTTTTTTGAGTGGAAACACGCAATCGCTTGGTTTTAAAGATTAAGTGTTCTTTGGATTAAGCGTTCAGTACTTTCAAAACACTTCGAATACTAAAACGCTCACAGCGATTTTTGAATCGCTTAATGTTTGGGTGAAATAACATTTTTACATGACTTTGATGTTCGTTTGCGCTCGCTTGAATGCGGAGGCAGCCGCGGCCGGCCGGATCGATCCCCGAAATAACGCATTCAAATCAAATGTCAGTTTATCGCGTACCGTGACTTAAAGTACCTTGGCTTACTTCACTTCTTTGCCTTCGTTCAAGTTTTCAGTTTACCTTGGTTTTTGAAAGGGCATCACAAGCAAAGGCACAGTAAGGTTGAAAGCGAAACCGTCGAAGTTGAATTGAAGCGATGACGATTTGCTTCCATTTGCAGGCACGAGGGGCGGGCGCCGGTGCGGAAGCGATGGGTTGTGTTCGACGGATCAGAACTAAGTTATTACGAGAATGAAAAGGTAATATACACGACAGCGTTTGCACCCCCCAATGCGTTGCCGATGAATTCCGCAGATATTTTATTTTATCCAGAAATAACAGCTTGGTCAAAGAAAGTTGAAGCTTTTAACAGGAACATTGCGCTGTTTTTGCAAATGTAGTTGTAAAAGTCTTTTACAGTAAAGTTTTTTGTACTCTTTCGCGATGTTATTTTGAAACTCTGAAGGAGATGCACGCTTAAGGGCAAATTTTACGTTGGTACACAATGCAGTTTTACATTTAGACCAACTGAGTTGGTAGCCGGCATCGAAAATCATTGAGAGTGCTTTTACGAAAAAGTGTAAAATTCTCGTTGTTCTCATTCGATCCAGAGCGAGCTGAGCAAAGGCATCATTCCGCTCGAAGTGATCCTCCGCGTCCAGGTGCCCCAAACCGAACCGAAGGTTTTTCACATCATGACCAAGGGTGGACGAAAGTACATATTCGGCTCCGAATCGACCGACGACACGTCCATGTGGACGTCGACTCTGGTAGCTGCGAAGATGATGCTGGACGTGAGTGGCTGGTGTGCTTCGGTGTCAATGTTTGCCTGTGCTGCTTCAACACGCCACACACGCTGTAGCGTTGAATCAGACCTTTCCTCGTTTTTCGAATTCAAGGCTCCAGTGGTATGTTGAGGGGTGACAGTCTTTCGTCAACCAACAGCTGCAACATTCCCATGGGTTTCAGTCTTTAAGAAGACACTTAATTTTTATTGCCGGAAACACGTTTTATGTCTTTATTGCAATGTTCGGGATTGTTTTTGTCTTCTATTTGAATAAGAACTGATGATGCCAACTTTGTAGGCGAAATATATACTCTGTAAGATCTTAGTGTCTGATTCTGTGCTGAGAAAGGATTTCTTTCAATAGACAGTGTTGTTTTTGTCTCATATCAATTTATGTTTATACAACAGTGTAGGTGTTCAAGTAATTTTGACATGTTCTCTTCAAATCAAGTATGTTTGCCAGTGCTGGTGAAGAAAACGAGATAGTGAAATCACCGGGTAGTCTCTGTGAGAATCATTTTCCATTCGCATGCACACTTTTTCCACTTCGGTTTCTCACTGCATGCAAGAAACACATTTAGGAATATGATTGTTAACCGTAGGTCAATCTTTAATTTTTGCTGGATTGGATTGATTAGGCAGCTCTGCGCGATTGGTTTCAGTTAGTGTTGCTGGCCAATCAACGAAAACACTTTGGCACCTTCGTAGAGGAAGAAAATATGTTGGTGAAGCAATGACGATGCAAGTTGTGGTTGAACCACGGTTGGCAACATGTTTAGTTTTTTCATTGTGTTGTTTGAGCAGATACAGTACTAACGTGTTTCGCACTGTGACTTTTTAGGTTTTTCATGTCGTTTGTTTGAAGCGATCTGCCATATTAGGGTGGTTGGAGTTCAGGGATGGCAGACGTTTGATTTTTTAAATTCACACTTGTCTAACGAGTTCCAACGCTGCTGAAACTGTTAAATGTCTTGACTGGCCCGAGCTTTTCGGAACCTGCCGCAGTAGTTTCGGAAATCTTCGCATATAGTTTCGGAAATCTTCGCATGTAGTTTCTGAATACAGTTTGATAACAAGCTTGCATACGACACTTTGCTGCTGCTTAAAGGTAGTTTTCCCGCAAATTTCGATGAAGTTATTTGGTTCCCTTTGCAGGTAAAGGAACCGTCGAGGCTGTACGCAGACAAACGTTTTACGCGCTGATTTAAGTTGTTCAGACAGCAGGTCAACATAGGCAGTCGTTGAATGAGGAACGACGCTTTCTATTTGGGTGGAAAGATTTTGTTGCCCTGGTTCGTGCGTCAGAAGCCTTCCTATCGGATGGTGATGGGAAGGCTTGCCGCAGTTGCGGAAGTTGCATCTATTTCCCTGACAGCAGGTGCTGGTCCAGACAGGGTGCAAGCGTTCTGACGCCAGGGTAGCACTGGATGTAAACATTAGACAGCGGGCCAACTGAAAGCAGATAGATGGATTGTTTATGTAAACCAGGGGTGTGGGGAACCTATTTACTATCACAGGCCGCATGAATTGTACATTATCGCTGGCGGGCCGCGAAATCAATCAAGTTCATCCTGAAATTCTACCATTATCTAACAATGATGAAGAGTGACTTCTCTTGACTTACTATCTACGTACCCGCTTGTCATGGAGCTTCGTTGTGACGCGATGTTGTGCTCTCACTTGGGCAACGAAAATTCTGATCCGGGCCACATCAGATGTTCACACGAGCCGCAAGTTCCCACCCCTGATGTAAACTAATATGAATGGGATGTAAAACATGAATTTTATTTTATTGATAGAATTTGGATCAGTCAAGTTGGCCCAAATTAAAGAGCTTAACGGGCTGTTGTTACTAAAGGCCTGATCGAGAGAATGGTCTCGATCAGGCCTTCACAGTGAATTACTCGATTTGTGATAACATCCTTTTGCTTAACTCAATTGCTTGGCCCACTAACATGGGCGTCGGGACGGGTGTGTGGCGGTCTGGAGATGTCGCCACATGTATGTAAAGTGGTCACCGGTAGATTGCCTCCATAAGTAACAAGTCACTGTGATAGTCACCACCAGAGAATGGTCGAATTTCACTTATCTATAAATAAGGATAGTGCCACTTAGTATCGGCAGAGTGAACTCAGTGGGCGATCTATTGATTACTGCATTAATAGTGGAAAGTTGAATGTGGTGACTAGTGGAAGCAAAGAGTGAACTCGGTGAGGGATCTCTATTGTTGCTGGTAGATTTCCTGTTAGTTTAAATGCCCGGAATCACCATCTTTCTCATGTGCTGTTGATTCAAAAAGCAGTAAAACACTTCTGGTTCAGATAGCAAACACTAGTTGATAACTTTACTCCTTAGCGATCCTACACATTTCGGTCACGTGAGCTGCACGTTTCGGTCACGTGAACAACGTTCATTCAGCGCCAACTACAGTGAAAGCATGTATTCCATTCATGATGCAGCGTTTGGGTCACCACCCAGCATGGTCGTTGTAAGGGATTGGCAGGGGGGCATGGTCCCGCTGGATTTTGAAATTTGATATTTTTCTACGTTTTAGTAGAAAAATGTAATTTTTCTTATTTTCGAGTTATAAAAATGAAATTTCACCACTGTTGGCCCCCGCTGGAAAAAATACTTCGGACGTCCAGGGTGCGTTTTGTGCTCCATTAAGGGATCAGGCCACAAAGTCGAAAAATTGCCGCCTAGAGGTTGTGTGAAAGATAATAACTGATTGTTTTGGAGGGATTTGGCTCAAAGCAGCGCTTACGAAGACTGTTGTGAGTCAGCACGCTTGAGGTTGCAGATGTTACATACAATTTGTTCTATTTCGAATCGAACAAATGTAAAAATAAGGAACGGATTGGCACCGGCACAAGCTTTCAACCTGTTCCGCGCGTGTTGACTCTTCAGGTTCTCCTAGCGGATTAACTGTCGCTGTTTTGTGGCCGCATGGTAGCAGGATGGGTCGTTGTGCCGTAACCACGAAGTCGCACAAGCAGTGTACAGAACCAGTCCGACGCAAGGCCATGCAAACACTTTTTGCGTGGTGTGCCGACATTTTATTTCACATATGCCTTGTGGTTAATCTGGTAAGTCTCCACAAGCTTTGCTGGAAACGAGTACCTGGCAGTCAAGGTTTTTGATTTCTAACTCGTGAAATTGTACTGAAATGCCCTGACGGTTATGTCGCAATTTACTGGTGTGGGGATGTAAGCAGGTACTTGATTTCAAAATAAAAAAAGTCGTCCGCTTACCGAGTGCATTAACCGCCCAGCATTGTCGGTGATGAACATCGTGCTTTATCGGAACTGTAGCTCCAGTCGCGCGGATATCCTGACCTCAGCAATGATACGCTCCAATGACCGGACACGACTTGTCGATCTGTTCAGCCATTGGTTGTTGAAACAGCATTTGCGCAAAATGTCTTTCCGTTTCCTCCGGTGGCTTTGTCGTCCACAAAACCGAAGTACATGCTGCCGAGCAGCGCATCGCTGCAACAAAAACATATTTCTGCGCAGTTATTTTCGCTCAGCGACCAGAGCAGGCGAAAGAGAAAGCTTATTGCTGGCATGTCACGATGCGGAATCATTGTTCTCGTTGCTGATTGCGGCAAAGCGTTTCAACATTTTTTCGTGCATTGCACCATCTTTTGTTTTTCATCACTGCGCCTCGGATAAAGAAAAATGACCCCAACCGTTCTTATATCAGCGTTTTCCATGACATCGTTGCATGCAAGAAAGTACCCCGGTTAAAAACCTCTGGTTATTTTTCCTGAACTATCCCTTTTTCTTTCTAAGTCACTCCTTTTGTTTTTCTCTTTCTCTGTCTCACTCTTTTTCCGAAAATTTTGCTTTCAGGAAACCCTGTTCAGGACGTACCAGAGCAATCAAAAACTTTGTTTTGCTCCGGGTGCGTGAGTGTTGAGTTGGAACGACCTACTGGACAACGGTTGGTCGTTTTGACCGCCAGATGTCTTTCTGTTGCATCACGTCAGATTAAAGCTGAACAAAGTTTGTTTACCTCATTCCGAAGTTGCAGTGTGAGCTGACCAGGCGCGAGGGCGCGTGAGACAATTGGTTGCATTCAGCTGAAAACAGACACATGTTAGGCAAAAATCCTTGAAAGTGGGTGCAAAGTGTTCCGAAAGGTACTGAACAGATAAAAGTTCGAGCAATCTCGCCTGAAAGCTTGTCAGCTTTTGTGTTAATTTTGTTTTGTACTTTAAGAATTACTACAGATTTGAAAAGGACAACAACACCCGTGTTGATTGAAACGTGGTTTCTCGAGTTTTTCCTACATTGTTCCAGAGTTTCGAGTTTTAAATTCGCAACTCTTGGTCCAGATCGGGTCACGGCCAAATTGTCATTGCTTTTTTGTAAAACGTAAACAATTTTTGTCATAAAAAACAGCTGTTATTTAACTTGGAGGTAGTACAAAGGAATTTTTGGAAAGGTTAAAACAAGATTTTTGCGTCTTCTCAGTGTTTTATTAAATCAGACTTAAATGGAAGAACACGGTCATGTGCACATAGAATCACTTACTGCGTCTGTGAAAGCTGCAGCAAAATAACAACTTCGTGCGCTCGACACCAGCAGGGAACGAGCAGGTTGTGCTCATAGCTGCTTTTCAATATTTTGTGCGTACGTACTCCTTCGTTGAGGAGTTGCAACCCTCACGTCATCAAACCGAGCCAGCACTTTGGATCCTTTGAAGGACGTAGTTCCCAACTATTCCACAAAACACATTTTTCAATGACCTTGCTTACCGTTGATCTGAAAATTTGCGACAGGTTTGAAAGACTCGGCGAAACATCACAGCCAAATAGCTAAACCGGCAGAAGCTCACGCAGCGTTTGAGTGCATCGTTCTTTGAAGGAAATTGTTCGCCCTGCGTGGAGATGATGCAAAAAACGCTTCGCGACATTGGAGATGACACAACAGTGCGCGCAGACTTTACCGCCCCAGCTTTCTGTGAGCTCATAATGAATCGCCTGCGCACGTAGCTGCGGTTTTTGCCTGGGGGGAGCATTTCAGCAATTCTCTTGCGAGCCGAGTCAGAAACGGCGACCAGGTCGACGGCAGTGGATGCAAGTTCGGTTGTGCGTGAAGCAAGCAAATCGCGCGGTTCATTGTCGCGTGATAAAGTCGCGACTTTGTTTTCGTACGGTCAGATTACGCAGCGCTCGCGAGGAGGACTTAATTTTAGCCTGGACCGCGCCAAGTAACTCGACAAAAATGCTGCGGCTCCGGCGTCTGATGGTGTTTCTGCCTTACATAGGCTGGCAAGGTTTGCGTACGGCTGTCGACAACTTCAGCTTGCCAAGAGTGCGGTTGTGATGAAGCGAGTTACAGCAGATCTGTTTTTCACGCCGGTGTCCTTGTTAACGATAAGAAGACCCTCTTAAGCAGCAGCACTCACCAATTTGTAATCATTAACTGGAACATCTGTCAGGAATGGTGACCCTGTACGGGCTCCTCGCAAATCTTACCTGGGCTGATTGAACGATCTTGTGATGAATTCTGCATCTTCAAACGTCAGTGTTAATAGGCAGGAAAAGAACGGTTTTTGTGGTTCTTGCGCAGTTACTGCATTTTTGCGGGAACAGCTTGGTCTGTTGTGAACAGCTACGCAGTCCTTGTTAAAGCGTTTCGCTTGTTTTTTTCCCTATAATTAGTCATTTTGCTTTAGGTCATGAATTGCCGGGTTTTTGTTTCAAACGGATGGCGAGCAGTTGGTCATGTGGCAAGGTGAGTAGATACAAAGGAGGAAGTAAGAGTTTAAGGTCGCTTGTACCTTCGATATCGATTGAGGTGGTCTGATCTGCTTTGATCGATTGCAGTTGCAGTTATTGCCTAGAAGGTTTAATAAAGTCGTATACGCGAAGTTCAAATCTGGCAATTCTCGCAATTTGATTTCGTTCCAGTAACCGAACAAGAAGACACTTTTTGTCAATAAAATTCGAGCGTGTTCAACTGACATTTCAAAGCAAAAAAATATTTCCCTAAATGCTACTTTCATGTACGCCAGATTTTTGTTCCTTACGACCCGTCGCGCTCAGCCATGTAGTGGTTGTAGGCTGCAACATTTTGACCCACAATTTTTTTCTGTCGCTGTGGGAACTGCAAGTGGGTTTATTTTTGCGATTGGTGGAGCTTGGAGCACTTTTTTTAGTAGTTGTTCAGCAGAAGCAATCAAGTGTGTTGTATGTCGTGGAAAGAACTGTTTCATGTTGTTTACAGTTTATTCTTGTTCACTTCACCAAAAAACCTTTCACAGACGAACGGTTCAGTACTGTTCACTGGTTAGATTTGTCTCCTTAAGAAATGTCAAAGCGTTTGAACTTTGCTAGATTAATCGCAACATTCCTGATTGCAAAAGTCAAAGAGCTATCAAGCATTAGTGGTGACAAAAGAAGCCAACAGCCGCTCCTTTCTGTTTGTTTCCCACCACTGTTGCATTTAGCAATCGAAACATCAAAGCTCGTATAGTCGTTGCCAACCGCAGTGCTACGATGCCTTTGCTTTCGAAACGCGAACGATTTAGGGTTGTTGTTGATGATTTCTATTTTTCAAGCCATGAGACCAAATCCCAGCAAAAAATGCAATTGTGAAAAAAGCATTCCGCATCGTCATTTGTTGTACAAGGAGTTAAAGAGAAGGAAAAACCGACAACAACTAATTAAGGTCGCGGTGGTTAGAATGTCGTGATCATTGTCGCAAATCCCGAGCAACTCCAGTCTGTTGGTAGGGCCTACGAGAGGGGGGAACAGGAGAGGGGGGAACAGGAGGTATATCGTACCCGGGATCGGTGGGTACTGGGACCCGCGTGGATGAAAGAACGCACGTTATAAGTTTTTCTGTAATCAAGCCCAAAATTACTACTGTAAGCCAGTTGCCACTTTGACAAGTAAATATATTTCTAAATCTTAGCATGGTAGCTGTTCCATCTGAATTCTGATTACTGTACAAACGAGCTAACGAGGGCCCCATAAGCTAAGGGGACCGGTTTCGGTCTTCGTACCCCCTGGTAAAACTTCTCTCAGAGGCCCTGCTTGTGGATCGTCATCAACTTCGCTTAGCGGTTGAATTTGCGTTAAATAAAACTTCGCAATCCCTTTTGTATAAGCTAGGTGTGTAACAGTTGTCCTTATGATATTTGCTGCCATGTTCTTAACAATCCTGGCGTTGTCGAACAAACCCTGGACTACAGTCGTCCTCTCGACTCGGGCCAAACAACAGCGTCCACAACGCACAAACCGGTATTTGCCATTGGCAACCAACACTGGGCTACTGGACAAGCCACACGAAGGTTGCTGGTACTTTTTCTTGCTGCAGCATCGACACCAACCGACGCTGCGTGACGCCATCTCGCGACGCCGCGAAATGATTCATCTGACAGGAGTCGCGCGCGATCATGGCGCTCTTTCCTGTTTGCAACGAAGCTGCTATTCTGCGCAGGATGTTGTCAGTTTGAGTTTGCCGAGCACTGCGTTCGAATGCATCTGCGGCAGGCTGCTGGAATTGTCAGCTGAAATTGTTTTCCAAAGTAAGAGCAGGATTTGATGTTCGTCCATGGTAGTCCGCCACTTGCCAGTGTGGTCCACATATAGCCACTGGTGATACGTTCAAAATGTGTTTAGTTTTTAGGTAGATAAGGTGCACCACTTTGTCACACTCTTGGAAAATTCCGAGAAGTATAATGCTACCGGTAGAAACGCTGCGATTCTTCCAATTTCCGCTGTTTGCCAAAGTCCTAATCGAGGTGATGTGATTTTGAATCGGACCATACCTGATGAACTGTTAGGACCAGAAATGGCTACGTCGCAGAAATTGCTTTTGTGAGATTGCGTTTGTATATTTAACTTGACTGGCGGTGTTGGGAGATACAATTGCCAAGGTTTTACAAAGAAGCGATGCCGTGACAGAAAAGAACAGCTGTGACGGAGTACTGCGGGAATTGTACGGTGTTCACTTGGTCAACATAAAAAATATTCAAATTTTATGTTTTCCCGGCCCGTACCCTGTGAGTGGCGAAACCAGCACCGTCGCTGGGGCTACGTTTGATGACGTTTGCATGCGTTCAATGTCCGCTTGGTGCGGAATGAATGTGAGGAAGCTACTCACTTTGCTCAAACATTTCATGTCTCTGCTGCCAAGTTGCAGTCGCAACGGTGTGTCGGCGTACTGCTGCATTTTTACAAGCAACTCGTTATGAAGGGACAACAACACAGATGACACTTGTGTTTGATCCCCACGCAGTTGCCATTACGGAAAGAAGGTAGTAGAGTTTTTCAACTCTTTTTGAGACTCGTTACTCATAATATATGGAAGGTTCAAACAGTAGTGGTTATTTGGTGTTTAATTACTGTACTTCCATGATGAATTTCTTGCAGAGCATCTGACTATCTTACGCAGAGCGCTAGTAGTGTTCCGTTCAAAATCACGAGGGTAGAGGTTGCAAAAGATTGATATTAGTTGTTGTTCCTTTTTCAAGTAGCAATTCAACATTAGATGCTTTGTTATGCTGTCAATAATTAAGAAAATGCATGTGAAAGTGAATAACATTATGTTATGTCTGTTTACGAAAGATTTAAGTGTAAAACCTGATACAATCTGTTTTATGTGAATCCGTCTTGTGCGTCATTCAGCAACGTTAGCTTGCAAGAGGGTTTATTCAATCATTGCTACCCTTGGAGCAATTGTTTATCGCGCAGATTGTTTCCATTCTGTTTCCTTTGCAGCAATCAGTGACCAGTCCGGTTACAGACTGAAGTTGTTCTGTTTTTGGCAGCTGAAGTCAGCGGTAACCCTGACCGCGAGGTTGTAGTGACATTGTGAAACTGTACGTGGTGATGTACGCCTGGCAGCGGCATTAGGTTGCAACAAAAATTATATTCTCTCGTTAATTGGACGCAGAAAGCTGGCCGTAGCAACTGAATCGTCGTCGAAGTTCTGTGGGTTTCTCATCTTTTACAGGCTTCCATTCCACGCAGCGCTCTTGGTGCATTGTCCAATCGATACGAAACTGAAAACCGGCCTTCGCCTATCCTGTGCTATTTAGCCTGCTTGCTGACGTCAGTCGGCGCAGCATTGCGTTTTTGACGGAGCAACGATTAGTGCCCATTTCAATGCCTCTGCTTTAATTAAATCTGTCCAATTTTTTCGAGTGCTTGTAGTAGTATTTATGAAAAGCACACGAACCAGCGTTGTTTTAAATTTATTTATTTGGATCTAGAATACACGAAATATCTTCTAAAGGACCTTTGACTACAAACTACCTTGACAGGGCGGCATGCGAAAGAATAAAATGGGTGATCTTTTCTTGACCTTGCTTAGAACGGGATGTGGGAATTCGTTTTTGTTAGAGCGGAACATTAAACCACGTAGTGATTGCGTATAGTTACGACACCAACAAGTTGATCAGTTGTAACATGCAAGCGGTAAGGAGCAACGATATTTCAGATTCCCTTGCAGTCACGTGGCAGCATGTAGTGTTTCTCCTGGTCAACGTTGGAAAATTAGGTGAAAATGAGATGAAGGTATGTAATTGGCATTTGCTTCCGTGGCAAGTTCCTTCAGCTAAACGACCGTTGCAGATTTGCATTACCTCGCACGTTGCTAATTAGTTGCCTCCATCACGAACGGGTTGCACCGGCACGTGACGGTCAGAGCAAACACCGGATCGATTTGAAACGAACAGGCTTTGCTCCGACCCAACCTGTCCTCATGCGTTTCGTGGCATCCGGCCGCGTTTTCAGTCGTCGGTCGATCCTTCTTCGCTGCCTGCCGCGTTGATGCGCGGGGCGAGCATTCGATCGGGGCAAACGTCGATAAAGCGCCGCGATTTCATTTCCCTTTCAGTCGATGGCTAATTTTTCAACATCAGCATGTCGGGAAGGTTGCGTCCGCACTTGGTTCTGACCTTGCAACGCAAGCTGAAGATCATGCGCTTCGACGTCTCCCGTGTTCGCGCCATTGCAGTTCGATTGCGCTTGGGGAGCGCCTGTCAAACGAAACGTATGCGGTATTCTTAACGATTTTTGCTGTCGCGGTTGTGTTCACACCATAGGCGTAGCCAGGGGGCCATGCCCCCCTAAATTTTCAAATTATCTGGTCATGATGTGCCTTGAGGGACGGTATTCCAAACAAAATACTGTTGTTAGTCCAAAATGAAAAATTTTGGACCCCCAAAATTGTGTGCTGGCCACGCCACTGGTTCACACAAACGCTCTTCGCGAAAGATCCAAACAATCCACCGTTAAAACTTCAAACATTAACTAACTAACTAACTATTGACAAGTCGGCAGATATTTCACATGTGACAATTGAACTGCATTGTATGCCTTTGCCACCCGTTCGAGTTAAAAACAAGTACGTGTTACATCAAACGCAGGCACCACGCGAAAACGTTTTGTCAACATGATATTACGCTTTATGCATTGTTTCTATGTGCCTCGTGCAAAAAAGCGCAGACTGGTCATTTTGGACCGTATCGAAGCGACATGGAAAGTATTTAGGCTGTGGTAAATGGCAAGGCCTGGTTAGTACGGAACAGCGACGCGTAATGTACCTTAAGTCAGTTTTTTTCGGGATAAATAAGGAATTTTCCAGCAGCAGACGATCTGTTTATTGAGCCTATGTCCGAACACACTGGTAACGTTCGAAAGCACTTCCTGACATATGCGTTGCCGCCGCTTGAGGTGCGGGAAACGATCTTGATTGAAATGTTAACCACCACCTTCGAGCTGCAATCAATGTAGTGCGGTTTCGGTAAATGATGCGCTAATTGTCAGCTCAGTTAATCTACGTGCTCAAAAGGTTGTAGCAAGGAATTCGTACGGGGGGATCACTGCGAGGGCTAACAGGCAAAAATTCATAGTGAGGCAAAGACGGAGGCATGTGCTCTTGGTTCTCCCCGCTAGCTACGATCCCGGTTCTGAACCGATTCCTCGAAGATGTGCCACTGACAGGTTGAGGCTCTCGAGGTCACTTATCCTTTTAATCGAAAGGAATTCCAGTGCTTGTCCGCTTTAGCAGGGAAGCCAGCCGCGGTTTCCTACTGGTTTGCTTTCATCTTGTTGCTGGTTACATGTCAGCCGCCTGTAGGCGACCGCAGGTATTTAAAGTAGAGTGCAGTTTTAAGGTCACCGAATCATAGTTTGCCGCGTGAAGCACTTGTTGCACCTGCCACCACATTAACTTAGTTCTATGCAACTATCATTGCTACTATAGTTCGCTTGTGGTAGTGATCGGCAACTTTCGTTATGGTGGCCCAAACTGCTCTTTCGATTGTAATCAAAGGCCCATGCTTATTTTTGTAGGCCCCATTTCAAACTTATGCTGTATTCAGCTACTTGATACATAACAATCCCAGCACGTTACTGTGATAAACTGTATAATGACAAACAATGCTTTGTTAACGTCAAACAATCAATGTTCCATAGTTGTTACAGTAAACTATGTTTTATCCCACGCAACCGGCACAGGACTGTAGTACTTGCGTACAACGCGGCCCACAACAGAGTGTTGCGCGGCCCAATAAAAAGTGATAAAAGGCCCACAATTTGGGCCGAGGCCCACAGTTTGCCGACCACTAGCTTAGTGCAATACCCTTATGCATCCGTTAAACAGCTCTGGAATGGCAACGACGTTTAACCCACTGAAAATGTCTTTGGACAGTTGAGAAACGAAACTTTTTTTTGCCTGTAGCTTCATTTTAATGAAGGTATAGTATGTCTAAATCACAGTTTTAGTCTCATTGAAATCGAAAGCGCTAGTGTGGAGCAAGAATTCAATATTTCTCTCGTGTTTTTTTAAGGGGAGTTCTTCTAAGAACAACGTTGAGGCTTCACACATTTGATGGCGTTATAAATATGCAAGCTGGGACTCATAATACACAATTAAAAAAAACAAGTAGAAAAGTGAAAATTCGAGGACATTGAATGGAGCTGCGCGCAACAACTGGGCACGTAACTTCGGTTCATTGGTACAAACTGTATGCGGGGAAACGCACAGTCAGGAGAAAAAGCTTGATTTAATGCAGTCAAAAGCAGTTTGGGATTTTTATGAGGTTTTCTCTAAAACAACAATGTAACTGCCAATGTGTTGGTGCTACAGTACATGGGTTTGCGCCGTTCGCTTTCAAAAGCGAACAGAGCGTTTTTTTGAACGAGGTAAATGACCAATTGTTCAAAGAGTGTGTGACAAACCAAAAAGTAGCCATCGTGTTCTGAAATCTTTTTGTTGTAAGGGGAGAAATGTTCTTTGCGCTGATACAAATTATTCGGCTCCTTTATTTGGACAAGAAATTCATGTTAGTAGAGTGTTGGGTGACGCTTTTCCTGCGCAACCAACTGGGACTGTGCCCGTGTCATGGCGCGTGTTGGCAATTTTTGGTAAAAATGCAAGAGGGTAAATAGTTTTGAGGTCACATATAGCGACAGATACTTTCTCAACAATCACATCCTCGTTCCCCGGAGAGATACTACGCTCATTGAAGCGTGAACTGTTTACTTCGATCGGAATGAGCGCTTCTGTGGAATTTGTGACGTAACTTGAAAGTTTTGAGGCAAAGCTGCTCCTGTTCCGGTTCACTGGATCGCAGTCCTGTCAAATTTCGAGTTTTTTGACCGGTACTGGACGGAATCTGATCTGAGAAACCTAAGTGCTGGTTTTAAAAGTAAATACGAAACTCGTTCCATTCATAACGAAAACAATTTTAAAGACACCGCGTACAGTTATACACTTATCTGCCGCGCAGTTTATATATCATCAGGTTCAATATCGATTGAATCGTAGTGCTCATCGTCTTCGTTGCTTATTGTCGTGAGGTATACCTCGTCGCACAGCAATTTTCACGAGGTTAGAACAAATACTGCGACACGCACTACCAATGTTGGAAAAAATCTTTCTTTGGTATCATATTTCGATGCTTCTTGCGATAGTTCGTTTCTCCAAGAAATTACTCAGCATCGGCTCACAATTGGCAAATGTTGCGATGTATGAGGCTGATTGTGAAAGCCGAACAACTGTTTATTTGCTTTACCTCTGCACTACCCACAGCACATGCGCTTACTTGTTTGTTGCTCTGCCTCGTGATTGAGCGGCGGTGCGGTCTGCTAAACATGGCCAGGCATGCCGTAGATCTCTCGCCACACGTTGCGTTCTTTGCCAGCGCTGAGCTGAAGGCTGCTGGAAACGTTGCGGTTAGTCGGGTTTGTTTTCCTCGCTGATGCTAAACAACCAGTGCTGCGCATCAGCACTTGCTCAACCTTGTTCATTGTGATGCTGGCTGCTGGAGCAAGTAGTAAGGCGTGTGTTTGAAAATCTTCGGTTCGGCCCTCCTGGTGATAACGCTGTCATACAGAGAAAACAAGTCAACTTCCATTTCGTGTGGAAGATTATGCTGCAAGAGAAAATAAAAGCCACCAGTCTCTTTTTTAATTGTACCCAGCACGTGATCTTTCACAGGGTGGAAAAAGATGCAGTGTCGGTAGCAAAGTGTGGACCTTACCTTGAAGTTCAACAGATCAGTGAGGGTTGGAACTGAGTGTGTGCTACGTCGTATTTTTGTTTGTTTGCAAGAGAAAAAATGATACCGACACTTGAGTGATGGAGGAATAGATGTAAATATCTCTATTTTCACACCCACCTTTGAGACCAGTTCATCGCAGGCTTGTTGATTAGAAGCAATTAATTTTAATGTCTTTAGTTGAGGCCACGTCGTTTCATACAGTTACTTGAGAACGTTTGTTTGAGGGTCGTTTTCAAATTTTGCTCAGTTTACTGGTTTCAAGACGAAAACAACGTAATATCTCATAAACGAAGGACGAGACCACACAGTCTGTAGTCAGGTGAAACCACCAAACGTACAGCATGCGGATTATAACGATGAAAAAACTAAATGTAGTTACTGGAGTTTTTTGATGATAATCAACTTCGTGCGATTGGGGCCAGTGGTGTACTTCCCCCCATAAGATACCAAGGAACACAGTCTGAACCGTATTAGAAGAAACGTAATGTGACCCGAAAATATACTTGAAGTAATAAACCCTTACTTGGCCACGAGTAATATCGTGGCATAAATCTTACCATGAGGTAACGTCAACAGTTGACAAGCTTGCAAATACAGTGGCAGACACAAAGTGATCGGTGAATTCAAGCATATTGTTGCGAAGTGCTGCTTGCAGGCCCGTAGCCAGCTCTGGACACCAGGGTGGCGAAGAGTTTTCTGAGAGGGGCCCAACTTTTTTAAACCATATCCAATAGTTTTGACCTATGCTCAACACATTTTTTGCAGGGGCGTTTCGCCCCCCCCTGGTTACGGGCCTGGCTACTTGTATATATTTCATACAGTTAACCTTCGTATAAGATTGTTTGAGAAATAAGGATGACGCCGGGTACTTTTGAAATGAACAACATCGCTTCAAAAAACTTACAACTGACAGGATACAGTCAAATGCTGTCCTGCGCTCTTCCCTCCTAAGGCCAGTCTCACGTGATTGGTATTTGAAAAAAAGTGTTAAGTGCATTTTCTTTTATAGACGGTATAAAACAAACAGGTCTATATTTACTGTGGGTTTGCATAAACTGGTCTTGAACTTGTTGTAAACTGAATACGTTTCGCACGACCTGGTCTCAGATTGAATGTTTGCAATGAACAGGTCTGCTTGACTGCTGCAGGACCACACTTGGGCGAAGAAAGTTTGTTGCTACTGTGGTTGCAGTGTGACGTAATTTCCGTATTTCTTGCGTGTTGATATTGCAGCTGGTTAGAATCCCACCATAACATAGCTTCCTAGTTAGTATCAAACATTCATTTTTTCCTGTGCCGACCTTGGCTTGCGCTTAACAATCAACCCATGGCGTATTTTTAACCGGAAAAAGCTGTGGGATCCTCAGCGCAAATCTGGTTGCGCCACACTAACTACTGTTTTAAGAAGTATTTCGATTTTCAAAGCGTTCACGTTGGTTGAACTATAAATGTATGCTTGTCACGCCTTGTCTTTGCAATGCGGAGGACTGTGAAACGAAAACCGAGCTCGTGCAATTTCGCGACGGAGTTCCACGCCGCAATGTGATTTATACCTGCGCGTGCTTTGCTGTGCAGCAGTGAGTGAGATGCCGACCACGAGTACAACGCTTCCGACTTGGTCACAGGATGTGAAGTAACAGTTTGCAAAAATATTGAAATACGCCGAGATCGTCCAACCGCCATGTTGGCCGTGCGCGCATCATTCACTACAGTGTTTCTTAACTGAAATAGTGTGCGGAATAGTGTATTATCTTGGTTCGCTTAACTTCCATCATAATTGTTCTTTCAAGGTTAGGGTTGCAGTATGGTAACCAACATGAGTTTTTGGCGAGGCTCTTGACCGCATTTTGCGATGGATATCCTTGTCCGGGTGCAGCCGCACCCTGGCGAGTTACCGAAGGTCATGCATGGCCGGACTAACAGCTTCCCGCCGCGCGGCAGCCACGCCCCCTCAAGGTCCAAGTCGGCCTCTTTGTGCCACGTAAGTTCTGATACGTTAGATTTGGAATAAAACTGAGGGTACAGCAGCGAGCAGGTGCATGACTCGCAAGTGAAAGCCTTTTCAAAGCAGGGGAGTAACTTCAAGACATCGAAAGCGTGTAAAACAAACGAATCGCTGACCTTCGCGTGAACGAACGGTGGTCACGTGACTTGTTGGAACACCTAGTGCAAATTTTCCGATGTTTGCTTGTCAAGACTTGGAAATATATCACTCAGTCTTGCCAGGACCTTGGAAAATTTATTGCGCAGAAAGAGCGGTGGCGACACTCAGCAAACGACCTTGCGTCAAACCGCAGGCTCACAAGTCTCGAAAGAGGGCAATAAAAACAAAGCCACTCTTGCAACTAATGCAGTGGATATAACAAAAATAGTCGCAAATGGCCCTGAACGTTACGTTATTGAAGGCTCCCAGCAAGGAGAACCTCACCCTTCGCTTGCTGTTACCTTGTGAGGAAAGAACTGTTGCGTTCTGCCTTTTGATAGCCACAGATCAGAAAAAGTTTGCAGTTGCAAACGTCGTTGTGTGCATTTTGTCGAGTGTAGCATCCCACATTATAGTGAGTGGGACCACGGCGAAAAATTACGTTGTTGACGAAGACATCATTAAATTCCTGTTTGCCGCTTTTTGCGATCACACTTAGCAGGCCGTTACAGAAATCTGCAATTTTAAGATTCCGATGTTGAAATTCTCCCTGTGCATTCAACGCGTCCAGAACCTTGTGAAATCAATGCGATTAACGAATGTTAGATTTGTCTGCAATCCATCACATACGCGTCACCAAACGTTTTTAGACAAATGTGGCAATAATAAAGTTAAAAATTTTGCGCAGGACAACTTTTCGTGGTCTTTTGCTTGGAAGGCTAATCAACGACGGCAGGCTTCTATTCCCGTGTAGTGACAAACGTAATGCGTGAATGATGGTGCGACACAAGAAGATATAACAATTACAACTGTTTTCGGGGAAAACAAAACGCAGCGTAGACGTTCCGAACTAAACGTTCTTTCTTGGCAAAAAAGCAACCGAGAAAGTGTTCAGTGTGTCCGTTGTGTGCACCGGAATAAGTTATGCGTTGATGACAATGCACAACAGCAGCTTTTAGCATTCTAATTCGATTTTAACCAACCCGGACCCACTCATCGAACGAACCAGTGTCGAGGTCGCGATCGCGGCGCGGAAATCGCCGCGCACACGTTTGATGTCGTCTTCGCACGAAAATATGCGGTGCATTTTCACCAAGTCACAGCGCAGTAACACGACACCGGATGGCGCGTCGCTTCCTGCCGCACTTTTCACTGAAAGTTCCAGGGAGCCTGGAAGGCGAAGTGTGGCCCAGCGTTCTTGCACGTGGTGCACGTGGTATCCTGTCGCCGTTCGTGCCGGCTCTTGTCGAACGGTGAAGTCAACAATCATTTATCGATAACAGCAAACTTCGACATTTCTGTGCAAGAAGTAATTGGTTCCTGCAGGGGTCGGGAATCTATGGCTCGCGAGCCAGATGTGACTTTTGACGACGGCATCTGGTCGCTTGTAATTTCTTAACACGATTGTTACGGATGAAACTTTCTGTAATTTTCCTACAAAGCCATCAGCAACACCATGCAGCACCCGAAGCCGCATTAACAATAGGAAGCATGTTACTAAAGAGAAAATTGAGACATTTACCATTGTTTAAAATTGTTGATTTTGCTTAAAAATGCACACGTGAATTTAAGTAAGTTAGTCGCATTAAGTGTTGAAAAATATTTTATGGCTCTCACGGAAATACAATTAAAAATAGGTAGGTTTCATGGCTCCCTTAGCCAAAAAGGTTCCCGACCCCTGTGCTAGAACATGCATATCAAAATGATGTTCCATGCAGTCACTGGGAAACTTTCGTCACTCTGAAGAGTTTCAACAAGCAAGGAAAACGTTTTGATTTATTTGAACTTTGTTTGAAATTCTCGACGAAATCAAGCACGAAATTGTAGAAATCTTTTGCAAAGTTCCGAATTTTTGACACGCAAAAGCGAAGGAGCAAGCACCATCAGCTGCGGGCGGCCGTGACATTGGCACAGCAGAAAATAAGGTGAAGGCAGTGGTAGTCTGCCGAACGTTCGAGAATGTCACCCGATCCTTCTGTTGGGCACTTCTCAGCAGTCAGCAGACAACATTTCCTGACACCTGGCGGTAGAAACACATTTTTTTCTTTTTGATGCAGCGCAACCCCCCCAATTTAATTTTTTTAATGAGCATCACTGCCCCCAGTGGGTAATGATATAGGCGTCAAAGAAAAACTGATGTGGTGTATTTCTAGACGCAGAAACACAAAGTCCCTGCTGTTGTTTTGGTACTGTTTACTTTAAACCAGGGGTCTCCAAACTACGGCCCGCGGGCGAAATCCGGCCCGCCAAGCCATTTCATCCGGACCGCGAAGACATTTTGTCAATAATGAAACAAGAATAAATTTACAAAAGCTTATTGATTTGGCAATATTGAACATATCCCGAAACGAAGAAATTACGTAAGATGTCTTGCCCTCGAATTATTCTGTAAAAGCTTATGTGGCCCTCGGACAAAAGTTTGGAGACCGCTGCTTTAAACAATCCCGTCGTCAGATCCGGTTGGGGTTGTGAAAATTAAAGGGGTGTTTCAACTGTAGAATTTTATCCAAACAAGTATTTTTGCTTGAGCATGGTAAATGTTGTTAGCACAAGTTCGTCAATGTAGTTTACGTTAAGGACCGAATTGCCGTTACGTATCGTTTGTGTAGCGATATTCCGTTTGTTTGGAAAAGAAAATTGGAAAATATTGAACTGCCCCTAGTACCCAACTCGATCAGTTAGTTCAGGGATAAGAAGTCGCTCAAATAATGAAGGACTTCACTGAATGTGTGCCTAGCGGAATCCTTAAAACATTGTTGCAACTGTTCAACTTGGGTTTAATCGCTGTCCAGCACAAACTGTTTGTTTTCTGAAATTGTCGCATTTCTTCGACTTCATGCATGTCGTCATGGCAAAAGGAGAAAGCTTTGTGCTTCACTGCGTTTGTCTCTGAGCTGTGTTTTCTCAGTTATAGTGGTCTCATCTTTTTTTATGTTTGCCAGGCGCGCTCACAAACAGAGCCGTCGGTGAAAAAAAGGTTTATATTTTAGGAGAAACACGAAACGATAATTTCATAATAACATGGTGCAATCTTGAATATCGACATGAACTAAAAAATAGCGAAGAAGTCGTATTTCGCGTAAACGTTTTGCAACCGCATGAAAACTGCCTTAGTGGTTGCTTAACGTTGACCCTTATATGCGTCTGTGAAGATGGTGAAATGGTTCCTGACATAACATGCGATTTACGTGTTCCACTTACGCGCAGTCATGCTTCAGGGAAGGTGTTTTGTGCGATCCACAATCACTTGTTTTCAATCCGGCTTAATGTTTAATGTGTATCGGTCAGGATATACTTGTTTGTCTAGCTGTCCTAATTGCTGGCAGGCTGTATTGTTTAAGTCGAGTCTGTGATTGCATAGTGTCGTGTTTCGTTTCAGAAACAAGGTCCCAGTCAATTCAAGCCCGGTGGCTCCATGTGCATGCCCTACAAGGAAGGAAACTTGAAACTGGACGGAAGCAAAGTCTACTTGGCGACGAAGGGGGACCAGCTCGCGTACTACAAGAGCAACCAGGAGTTTCTTTTCGGTCAACCTGTAGCAAGGTAATTGCTGCATGTGCTCGGTATTGTTTTGCTTTTCACTCACATGAGGTACCACTACAGTCGGTATTGTGCAAAACTGCGTTTTAACGGTTTGCGTTGATGATTTGTAAAGATAACTACTGTTGCAAACTCCTGTGGTTGCGTTTGGGCGAAGGTCCTGTAATGGATGCGTTGTAATTTTGGCAACGGTCATTATGAAACAAGTGGCCTTGTGTTGTTTGCCTGTTATTTGTTTCTGTTTTGTCGTGCGACATACTATGACGTTGATAACCCTGACACTAACGAAAACTAGAGAAACATAAAAGGCCATGGATGACCCCTGTACCATTTAAGATCCGAGCAGGAAAGCGTGTCCGTCGGCCTTTTTCTTGGGAAATACTAAATGTAGGTCTGGACCTGATGCAAATCGGAAATAACTTATTGCCTGAAGTGGTTTTGTATTGTGGAAAGTGTGTTTATCAGACAGGCTTAGGAAGCTATCTTACGTGCGCACAATGCCAAAAGCACCTGCTGCAAAACAGCAGATGGTAGTTTCTTGTGGGGGACGTGCAGTCATGAGTGTGACTTACTGCTGATCAGTTCTGGCAAAATATGCCGCATTCTGGCAACTAATGTTTTTTTCCATGTGGTCATAAAGGGACTTCAATAGGTTGTTGCAGTTTCGGGTGAAGGCAGTTTCGTTGTTGCAGTGAAATCCACTGACAGACCAGACTGTCCATGACTGGGGAAAAAAGGCCTGCTCAGCTTTGCTGCTTGCATCACCGTTGGCAGTTTAAGGCGGTCTGTGTGAAGTAGATGCTGTTCTAGCTGTTTGGCCTGCAAGGCTGCAGCTTATGCGGCAGAATGAAGTCAGACTTAACGTTGTTTATGCTGTGCACACGCTGCCCATGGGTTTTGAGTAAAGACTTGTATCGTCCGGCGTAAGATTCCCGAAACGAATATGGAATGGGGAATGACCCACCATCTGTGCCAAGCCAGCTTACCCCGCTGGCATAGCTTTTGCTAATCAGTAAAACCTGTTTGGCTCACTTGGAGAGCTGCAGCGGTTCGGTTGAGGATTTCTGAATCCGCCTGATTTTTCTCATTTGAGACGAAATGGGAATCTGACCTGGCTAAGTCAATTCTTACGCTCACTGTCATCTGACGTTTTGAACTACTCTGCACGTTGGTGAAGTGATATCTATTTTCAGTAGAATCCATTATATTTACAGCAGGTCGTTGATGTCGGATTTTGAGTGCAGTAAGTTGCTATACGTGAGCTTGGAAAAGTATCATTGCATGACACATAGTGCACGGGTTCGGCTGCGTACGATCTTTTCTTCAACACACTTTCTTCTTGCAATCGCGTGGTGTTCGTTTTGTTGCAGGATGTCGATGAAAGTAGCCACAGTCAAAACCATCGACAAAAAGAAATTTCAAGTGATCTTTCCGTACAAGACCTTCACGTGAGTTGGCATGCCAACGGTTGCTAGGCTACTTTTGCGGAATCGGCAGCTATTTGGTTGTCTTTCTATCGAGAGATTCTTTTCCTTGCTGATGAAACCACAGATACGGCATTTTTTCGTAGCTTCGTTCAAAGCGTTAGAGACAACAGCTTTACGTTTCCAGCACTGCATAAGCTTTGGCGAAAGCGGCAACTTGAAACGACAACATTGATTGTTGCGTCGCACAAAATTATTGTGATGTCACACGTTGTAGAAAACGGCAATGCAGGTCAGAACGTTGCTTGGTGCCACGTCATCGCTGGCGAGTTGATTGTTTCACAGTGGCACCCCCAAACAACCTGACATTGACATTGAGTACAAACGGAAGGACTTCACTTTTTGTAAGGAAACTATTTTGTTAGCGCTTGAAAGATTGCGTATTTGCCTCTCATCGTGGCAAACTGAGGCAAACGTTTGAGAAGGATTGCTCTCTTGCCATGACGCCCCGCGGCCGACATGTCTGTTTTCTTCTTTCCCCTGAGTCTGTTCGAATTAACTAAACAAGACAGCTAAAGAAGGCACAACTTTCAACAAATCGCTTTGTGCTTTATGAGGCAACTGTCTCGAAGTTTCGAAGCAAGCCCCAAAACAGTGTTAATTGAAATGAAACACAGCGTCAGCGTTCCAATCGTTTGTTGTTGTTTTGGTTTGAGGTTTTCATATTTATGATTGCCAATCAGTTGTTTTCGTAGTAGTCTCCGTTGGTTATTAGGGGGAGAAATGAAGGGTGAAAAAATCAGTTTGTGCATACATTGCGAGTGATGTGACCATTCCCACAAACTGATTTTATAAAGATCTGATTCGGGGCTTGCATGAATCAATATTGCATCATTTGTGTTATTTGATGCTGTTTGAATGTTTTTATACCTATAATCCACTGTGTCACACTGGTACCTACACTGTTTTGAAAAACTCTTTTCAGAATTAGCGTGCAGCCCATCGCGGCATCTCTAACTTAACTACCAAAACAATTAACTAGGTAAGTTCAATTGGACAACGCACTCACAGAGATAACGTATGTTGAATACGGTTGCGAAGACATAGATCCCGACCGCAAAACGTGGCAGGCTTTCCGAAATAACGATGGAAGAATAGTATTTTGCGAAGTGACGTTGTGCACAAATGTGCGTATTACGTTTCTGCCGCGGGCGCTGAAAGCGACTCAGAGTTTGTAAACTGAGCCGCATTGGTCGACAACTTGGTCGTGGGCGTCTTTCAGCTTCATCACAGCTTCAACGACAATAGCCGCAGTTAACGCGTTGTGTCATTGCCGTTGTTACGTGACACACGGCGAAATTACACGTTTGTTTTTTTCGCAACAAGAGACAATGCCAAGCTTCCGGAACAGGTATTACTCATCACAAATCGCCTTGAACGTGGTTGTGCGCACGGTGCAACTTGCTGCTCGAATCGAGTCCTTTCTACTTGATCATTCCCCGTGCTAGACGGTCTGGTGTAAAACGAATGCCAGCCTGTTTTCGATGTTAGTTTCCCAAAGTCGTTCCTTGACCCTCAAGCAGTGGTTTTCACATCTGTGTTGGTTGCACTGGTGCAGATTGCACTGCACTGTCTCATGAATGCAAGCTCTCCTTACGTTTATTCGGGTCTGTTATGAGTAGGGCAACCAATTTTTTGACCTAAAACATAAAATTTTGACTGTATAATTTACAAATTTTGACTTTATTTTGACCTATAAATTTTCTGCGTTTGCAACTGCAAAACAAATCAGCCTTAGGTGTTGAGGTTAACCCAGAAGCATATCCATGCAACCTTCAAAATTAAAACAAATTTGGTTGTTTAATTTTGGGGATGATATATTGATAATCACATTAATAACTACAGCACAGTCAAACCTTAGAACATCACAAAGTTGAAATGTTATATGCATAATGGATTGAGCATTTACCAAAACAAGTACTGTAAGACCACATTTCACGCTCAACACGCCTATCCCACATGATGTTTAATCGTCCTGTGGTGGGCAAAACAACATTATTACGTCAGAAATCGCAACAAACCCATTATTATTACAGAATTGCAACTAAACTTGCAAAAGCGTATCACCATCTGTTGTTGCAGTTTCAAGAAAATATCGATAAAGAGAAAAAAATTGTGCTGCAAGAAAATTTTGACCCATCGATAAATTGACGTAATGATAAAATCTGACTTTGTTTGACCTAATAACTTGGGATTCCCTCATGGTATGAGCGTGAAATTTGGTTTGTGAACGTTTCATAAACTTTAGAAAACGCAGAAAAAATTTGACTTCATTGACTTTTGGTTGCCCTAGTTATGAGGAATTAATGCCATCTGCGGTCAAATGCTTTTTTAATAGTAGCAAGGGTCGTCGAGCTAGCAAATAATTGGAGTGGCATCACATATAGGTTATATGCCAAGTATTTGACTGGATACTTGTACAATAAGTGAGGTGTATGTTGCGCAACTTCATTGTTTAGATTCACTATACCTCGAGTGTATTTTTCGATTGTTTTTGTTCCAGCAGCACATGAAAACTCGTTTGGTAATTCATTTTGAGCGGAATTGCATGTTGAACCAAGTGCAACAATTTGTGCAAGTGCTTCAGACAACATCTATTGGTTAGATTTGTTTGCAGCAAGAAATTGCTTAAGTTTGACTGGCGGCAAACATATTCTACTCACATCACAAATCGAAAACTTTGGTGGTTGCCGACAGGAGCTTAAATGGGCACGAACAACCCAAACGAAAAAAATGTATGCATCTGAAACAACCAGATGATTATCGTCGAATTTGAAAAACAAAAATTGAAATTTTGGCGCAATAAAGTTTTTCTCATTTCATTCGAGGTTCGGTACTTCATCCACCAACTGTTGCAGGACTTCGACAGGTTTTAGCCTCGGTCGAATCATCAGATCGCTCGAGCGTATTGCGGGTTTGTTGGAAACCTTAAAAAATTTTATCTCCCGAAGAGAAAACGGTTTTGCAAGCGAAGCCAACGAAACCGTTATGATTCTTGTTGGTCGAAAGACCCAAGCCGTACTTGGATTGGAAATTAAGACGCAACATTTCTAATCCAATCGACAAGTTTCATTAAAAAATACTGTAGATTTTTTTCATCGACAACTCTAAGAAAAACGACTAACTCTGTCGATGATTGCTGTGGCTTGATTCATCAGATAATCTTTTGCATGAAGTGGCACTTCTGCTATTAGCATGAAATCAAGTGTTTCCAAGTAAAACTGTATTAAAAATTTCGAGGTAGTGTCTATCGCTGTTTCATATGAACTTTTCACCTCAAGCCTTGGCGCTCTCCGCCGCCGTTCGCAGAATTCCGCTTCAATAAAATTGGCCGAAGCAGATAAGGGACTACGATGAATTTCGAATTGCACGAGAGTGGCTTGGGTAGGTTCGCTGCGGCAATAGTTTGAAAATTTTAAGCATTAATTACAGCTAGTAATCCTGAGTTTGAAGGCGGGCAGTGCATCGACCCCTGGAAGTGTGGATGTCGCAGGTGAACAGTTATGCGCGTTGAAAAACATGAAATATGAAATCAATTGTGAAAAATCGTGGGCGCCTCACAGCGCAGCAGTGCGTCGTTTTCATTGTATTTGCTGCATTTGTGCTTTCACTTTTCAGGATAAGTAGTTTGGCGCGAATGTCGGGTACTGCGCGACATTGCGAACACGTCCTACTGTACTTGATAGTCACGTTTGGAGATTAGAATGACGAGGATGAAGAACTTCGTCAGAAAAGGCGTTGCAAACGCTCAGCAATTACGCGCACGCTGTGTTATCGGCAGAATATCAACCCACCAACAACACCGCGCTCGGGCATAAGCAACCTAATGCAAGCCCAACCTCGAATTCCGCTCAAATTCCAAACGACAATCACAGTATTCACAGGGATACAAGCGAGTGTAACAGCAGTTTTTTTCTACCCGGCGAACCTGACTTGAGTTTTCAGGAACCCTGAGATTGTTTGTGTCGGTTTCGCGGTTACGGAGCGCTCGGCGCTGATACGTATGAAAAGAGCTCCACAATCGCCATAAAATTGTGCCAAACGTGCGATTTTTTGTTTTCCTTTGCGTTGGCCGCACGTTCATGCTGCTTACATTTTTTCATTGACTGCGTCATTGTTGCTTTGCCCAATGCAAACCGCACGAAAATACGCTTCGAACGCAACAGTGCCTGCTGCACAGTTGATTGTTTAATGGCGGTATTTTCTCACGGATCAAAACTTTGTTTAAAGCAGGCTTAGTGAGATTTTTAACCATCAGATCATTGATCAACGGACCGATTTCTGCCTTCCAGTTTCAGCGCCGATAGTGAAGAGGACAAGCAGTCGTGGGTCGAAGCACTGAATGACTCAATCGCTGAAGCCCTTTCCGATTACAAGGTGACCTGGTCTCAAGGGTTTTTATTTTATTGCCTGCATTTTTGGTGAAAAGGGTGTCGATCTGTGTTTCTTTGTAAAGACCGAAGTCTCTGCGTTTAAGTTGTCGTTCTCTACGATCTTTGGTTAATTTTTGAGATGCAAAATGAAATAAAACATTCGTTTAGTTGGTGTGTAATAGAATGGTGTTGAGGTGGAAGGCCAAAGTTTTGCAACTTGCTGTTACGTAAAAGATGATGTTGCTTGGTGTGGAGAATGATCGAGAAAAAGAAAAACCATACCGTGCAATCAGGGCTGTGGAACCGGAACTCAAATTTAGGGCTCCGGTTCCAGCTCCACAGCCCTGCGTGCAACTGATGCGGCAACGGTCCAGTGCCCCCCAAAATACTTTCTTGTCAGCAAACCGTCGCCTACATAAATTCATGTAGCGAAATGAGCACTGTGCGTCGCGTTCCAAGCATGCAGTCAAGACGTTAGTGAGTGAAAAGGTTCGGTGTTTGTTTGTTTATTAGAGGGAGTGAACGATTTTATTCGCAATACGATTTTATTCGCAATTTACTCGGTTCTATTCAACGTATTGAAGCGCGACAAACGCCGTGCGTTTAGTTGGCGTTCTGTTCATCTCGCGATTTCCTGTCCTCTCATTTATTGCTAGTTGCATACGATCAATGTAAACTTTTCCGGAAGTTTCCCTGTGTCCAGCTAAGCCCGCGTGAAAATATTCGTTTAAACACCAAGATCTGTCTCGAGCAAACTTCACGCTCAAGATAAAAGTTTGTGCAACCATGCTGAACTATTGCACGGGGCAAAAGTTAGAAATAACTGAAATGGGATGGTTTTTGTTTGCACTACTAACTTCATGTGACTTCTCAAACTAAAGTGGCAAAAGAATATGCACTCTTGAAAAAATCCAGCATTTTTGCTCTCCACCGTTGAGGTATCGCAACTGAATTATGACGCACGCCAACACGTTTCAGCCTTGTAGCAATAAGATCTTTAGTAGCTTACGTCTATCCTTGAAATAACCTCAAACCGCCGCTTTTGCGGTCAAAGCTTAAAGCGTTGGGAAGTCAGTAGCGCGACCGGAGGCTTGTAACTTGGAAGCATATCTTGCTTGGGATGAACTTATAGGTTTAAGTGTTGTAAATATAAATGGCTACGTGTTAAATTGTTTGCGATCCCGCGCACCTCCCTGTGTAATTTCAGTAGACGGACGTTGTTTGTGATGGTTGTTAAGTTTTTTTCAAGGTTTTTACTTTGGCGGTTGTCATAAACCAAGGTTCTTCTGCATTTTGAGAAATCATTCGAAAAATGTGAGATACCGTTTCGGTGTCTCGAAACACCTTAAAACACTGGTTGTTTTAATTCAAAGGTGATTGGAGAAATATGGCAAGTGGAAACCAATCGAAAGTGCGCGGACTGTGGCAGAGAAGATCCTGATTGGTCGTCACTGAACCTTGCAATTGTCATCTGCAAACACTGCGCCGGTGTCCATCGTGAACTGGGCGTGCACAACAGCAAAGTGCGCTCTCTGAAGATGGACGTAAAAGTGTGGGATGACAGCATGAGGACGGTAAGTGATACTGTTACACAAGTCTAACTAATCTTAAATGAAAGCAGCGTTGCAGATTTTGAGAAATACAAAAACTGCAACAAAACAAATTATCGTTACTTGTCAAATGAATTGTAACGTGGACCTTTGGTAATGGCAGTGCCATTATTGGGCAGCTTTTGCTTGCAATGTGAAGAGCTTTTATTAACAATAAAACGGTGCTTCTGAAACGTTTAAGATGCGCGACGATGCTGTTCACCCCTTACCCTATTTGCGGGCATTGATGGGCAGTTCAACTACCCCGCACAATAAGACCCAAATAAACCACAATTGTGGTTTAGTTGTTACCACAGCAACATCCTTTGCAATCTTCTGTTAAAGCCTTCTTTTCTGCGCTGCTGAAGCAAGGTATGCTTCATTCGCTGCGTAAGTCGCTGTCGCAGATTTAATTTCTTAGCAACCCTGCGCCTCAAATCACGAATTCCGGTCGTGTTGACAAGTTCGCGTTGTATTCTTGTTGCTGAACTTTGAGGTAAATTTTAAAGACATTTCGGGCAGTTCAAGTTTGTGCTAGCGTGTATGTCAGTAATGAATAATTCTGTGTTGTATGTGGTATTACAAGTAAAAGCCGTTGTCATCGTTTGACTTTTGGCACATGTGTCTTTAAAAAGCAGTAGACTTCGCGTCGTTTTGCCGATTTTCAGTTTTGCAAAACACGAAAAAAACAGTTGATCTTTCTTTGACCGACCGATCGAAATGTTGATGAAACTGAAGGACAGTAAAACGGAAATTATGAAACACAAGTTCAAATCAATGTTAAAAGTAAAGTAATGTTACTGACATCATTGTTAATTATTTTATTTGTAAATGTTTTGTGGTTTTGGACGATTGGAACAAGGTTGGCGAATGGGTGATGCAAATACGTAACTAACATTCCATTTTTAACCCGTGCTCTGTTTGTGTTGTGAAACTCGTATCAAAGTAATTTGATGGTGGAGAGGACAAAGGTGGAACTGTTTTCTTCAACAATGCGATCGATAGTTTTCTCCAAGTGATTTCTGGAATGCTGAATAATGTTTTGAATTTGCAGATTCTACTTGAGATAGGCAACGTCGTTGCGAACAAGTTTTGGGCGTCTCGACTCCCGGCCAGCGAAGCCATAACCGACATGGCCGACAAGTAAGTCCTTTTCAGTTGCATGTGACATATGCTTTGCGAATGGGACGTCTGATGAACGGTATGCTTCAATCTCGTGCTTTCGTGAGGGTCGCCCAGGTTTTCTGAATTGGTTCCATTTCTACATTAAAAGATAAGCTCAAGGGTGTTGAGTGTTTTTTTGCTTCGGTTCCGGTTTCAGAGCCTGGTTGAAGACGTTCGCTTGAAAAACGTGATAGATGTTTAACATTTACAGGATACAAAAACGTTTATTACTTCCATAAATTTTCTTGTCTCTCAAGAAACTTTCAAGGTGGTTTGGAGCGTTTAGAAACGAGTGATGCACACAGACGTGTTTGTTTCCAATAACTTGCTCAATCTTTCTGTTCAAGTTAGAAGTTTAGTGGGAGGGTCTCTTCGATGTGGCTATGCTTCGGGACGTGGTCGCCCCTCCCCCTAGTGCCACATTGCGTTGTATCGCAGCGCAAACACTGACCCAGAAACGCAACCTGCCTGCGGCTGAAATGAGCCAGGTTTATCTCCTGGCATCGCGAACAGCTTGTGCTGTCCGAAAGAACACAGAACCATAGGGTAACCCGAATGACAGCCTTAGGCAGCGGATATTTGTCGGGCTCCGTGTCCTTTGCAATGCTCCATGCTTCAACGAGCGAGATCACTAGTCGCGCAACCGCAACAGGTGGCGATTTTTTGACGAGTCATTTTCGAACCCCCTCGACTTTAAATAACCGGAAGGGACTTATTCCGTGGCCAACAACAGCAAACCGTATTCGAATCGCAATTGTATTCGAAATATTCGAATCGCAATTGCCTACAAGCCGTACGTTCAACCAAACCGCTTCCGCCCGCACTGACTGCCCACAGCCTCACCAGTGTCCTTCCGTTGACTTTACAGAAAGCAACGTGCTTGGCACATCAACAGCAAGTATATCGAGATGCAGTATGCAGACACTCACCGACACACCGGGAACCAGGGTCAGCTGAACCAGGTGAAGTCGACGTGAAGTAATGCAGAGTTGTCGTTGACCATCTTGTTGCAACTGACTGGCGGAGCTGATGTTCTGTTAAACTCAGTTTTTTCTGGACCTCAATTCAAAACAGCAGTTCATGCTTCGGAAAATGCTTCTCTGGTTTCGATAAAGGTGTTCTTTACATCGAGCTAATTGCAAAACAAACTGGAAAGCCTCGTTCAGTCATTCACAGCGAAAAGCTCGTCTCGAATTTCATCGATACGATACGCTTCCTGTAAAGCGCGCTGACCACATTAACAACGCAAACAGATCCCGATTTTAACAGCTCTGGCCCACGGTGGCTTGGTTTGACTGATTAACTGATTTTCAAAACAAGTACGTTGTTTTCTTCAGGCGTTAATAAATGCGGTACGTAACAATAACCTGGCCGAGGCATATTCGCTGGTATTCAGTGGAGCGGATCCAAACTGCGACACGGGCAAAGAGCACGCCAAAACACGTGAGTGAAACACTGCAGCACGTGCTGGTGGGATGTGGAGAAATTTTGCTCTCGATGTTCTGAAAGTGGAATGCAGTCTGTAGGAAAATAGCAAAGCGCATTTATTTCTATTAATTTTGCTTCGTGGCGTTTGTAGTGATTGTCCCTTAGGCTTCGGTCTGGTTATGTTATGCTGTGATTAGTTCGTGATTAATGTTCCTTGATAGATACCTTTTTAAGCAAACTGTGTTTGTTTTGTGTTCCACAATGTTAACCTTGGTTTGAGAAACCTTAATCTCCAACGTTTTGCCTACGCAACCTCGTTCTTTTGGGCTAAATTGTGTGAGGAAAGGATTTGTTCGAAATCTTCATTGTGATAAGCAGTCCTATTGGAACACCAGCCAGCTGAAACTTTCGATTCGTTTCAACCTCAAACAATAGGTCGGCGTGACCGCAATCTCCTTGTGCACTCAAAGGTTGATAAAGCTGCAGAATGTAGAACAGCGCGTTGAATTAGTATGCCTGTAGCCTGCTGGTTGGAGAACACGTGTAATACTCACAACGTCATCTTTCAATTACGGCCAAGCCTGTTTTAATGCTATATAAGTAGCTCATGGTTAGGTTTGACACGACTTCAACTCACGACGGACCCACGACCGCCACTTCTCGGTGGCTTGAAGCGTTGATGTCGGATTATGGCACAAAATGCAAATGAATAAGAGAAGTGTTTGGATCAGTAGCGAAATGTTTAGTCTACATTTTTTAAGCGAACGGGATGACTCGTATGTGTTTGGTTCTGAACATAAAAAAAAGAATTCTTAGCTTCGGGCATTGATGTAGGTGTCTGACTGTATCAAAAGTTAACAGATTTCATCCTGTAAGCACTTCTTGTGTGAAGTATTCGACTGTCTGCTAAATGATTTGTTTTGTTTTTATCAGCCTATCGTCTTGCACAACATCTCAACTACAACGCTTTGGCCGTAAGTTGTTGTTCACAAACTTCCGGTAGGCTTTGCGGCATGTGTCACTTTTGCTTTACTTGAAAAGATCTGCTGCTAGAGAAACTGCGCAGCACAATGAGTTTTAGCACATGTGCTGTTTGCATTAACATAACACTGAACGCCCTTTCTCGTCCGCTTACGAACTGCAAACAAGTGCAGTAGTAGGGTTTACCTTTCCAATTGTCACGCTGCCCACGCCTATCCGTGTACGTATCTGTGAACTGCTTTCAACAACAAGGGGCTATAGACGAATGTTTTGAATTCACTTGATTGTCGAATTGGAAAAAAAATATTGTCACGCAATGACGTAACCAGCAAACAATCCGTATTCCTTTCACTGTCCCTGCAATTCGTGCGATATGCTCCACCGCGCAATATACGCTGCCCCTGCTTTCAGCTTTCACTGGTGGTTTGCCGATTGATCTTTTCTGTGCTGAACTTTGAGGTTTGGGGAAATATATGCCGCGAGTCGAAACATCGATTCGGATCAACGCCGATGTAAAGGTGTGTTGCGGAAAGTTTAAACCGAGTTTTTTTTCATCACAGGAATTACTTCGGCAAAATGGAGCCACGACCGTCGTCAGCCCGCAAGGTCACGTGACTGATCGGGTGAGAAGATTTTTGTTCCGCTCACTCCGGCACAAATCAGATTTCCGCGTGCTCGAAAAACCTTCAGTGACAGCGAATATGAGCAGAAAAAGCTGATTTTGCGCGAGTTACGTTGTCGGACATTATCAAGGCGTAGACGTTAATGTTTACATTGCCTTCCTATGGTACTTGGCGATTGTTATAAACTTTATTATCTGGCTTGCGTTACAGAGTACGAACGTCCAGAAGAAAGATTCTTTCCCAAAAACGCGCGCTAAGCCTCCGGTCACGCTGCGCGACTGCCTGTGGAAGTACGGCGGCGACTTCAGAAACGCCACGGAAGAGCACTCGTCTTCGAAAGGGGGAAAG
>Ga0210059_1000397_pt1 | contig 53704 bp, 46 predicted proteins | sample Ectturendosymbi2_FD_188042 | JGI IMG/M metagenome (GOLD analysis project Ga0210059, IMG submission 188042) | Ecteinascidia turbinata endosymbiont from Florida, USA - Sample 2 (SPAdes) (version 2) | ecosystem: Host-associated > Tunicates > Ascidians > Unclassified | place: Key West, Florida... | reverse complement strand
AGTCAAAACCTAAACCCAAAACCTAAACCCAAAACCTAAACCCAAAACCTAAACCCAAAACCTAAACCCAAAACCTAAACCCAAAACCTAAACCCAAAACCTAAACCCAAAACCTGAACCCAAAATACAAACCTAAACTCAAAACCTAAGCATAAAAGTTGAACCTAAAACCTGAACCCGAAACCTAATCCGTAAACCAAAACTCTTAAGGTAAACTCTAAACGTAAATCCTAAACTTTTTGACAAAGGCACATTAAAAGCACACCTATTAAAGGTGTAACCTCTAGAAGCTAACCCAAAGGAAATGGTGAGAGCAGAGCCAACGAACAATCACACAGCAGGCATATGCCCTAACCACTGAACCATGTTCAGGTTGCTACTAGAACTCAATGTTATATGTGAACAAAAATGGATACAGTTTGAATTGGATGCAGTTTGGATAGTCATAAATGGATACAGTTTGAAAGTCCCAGCAGAGTTTTTGCATTTGATGGCAAATTATACACTACCATTTAGCAAACCTGTGAAATCGGATCACAACTAAAAATTTTGATTTGGTTGAAATAATCACATTGAAACAACAAAAATTTTGTCAGTCCGATCCAGTCTTGATCCCGATCAAGTCCTGATCCGTGCTCATCTCTGGTGGGTAGTCACAGAGTAATGCTTTACATGTAAAATATGCTGAGAGAACTGAATCTTAGGGCTTTGGGTTTGGTGTTTAGGTTGGTGTGTCGGCTTAGGGTTAGGGTTAGAAAAAGAAAAATAATTGAGGCCCAGGACTAAGTTCAATATTGTTCAGTGTTTGTACTTATTCCCATGCTGAAGCTTGTTGTTGGTATCTGATGTCTAACCAAAGAGTTTTTTCCAAATGTTTTCTGTTACTCCTGGAAGCTAATAACTGGCCAAAAATAATAGGTCAGAAATTTCTCTTCATGTCTTTTCTCGATTGCAGACCCCGCTTGGACTGCGATCCGGAAACCTGATCATGTTCAACACTTGCGGTCTAGAGCCTTTCCGTCTTTCGGGGAACAACCCTTTTCGCGGGAATGACAAGTCTCAAGTCTTCTTAGTCAGGGTTGCCACTTTGGCTTTTTTGAGGCCAAATTTGTGATTTTTTGGCTTTTTTCAACTCCTTTGGCTTTTTTTTATTTTTTAAGAAAGGCCGACTGAAATTTGGCTCTTTTTGGCCTTTTTTGGCGAATTAGATTTTTTATGTCGAATTTGCAGGTTTTGAGATTATTTTGGCTGATTCTGTGCACTGGCAGATTTCTAGACACTAAGTATTTCTGAACACATATCATTGATAAATTTTCATTGGAAACTCTGCACAGAACTTGCAATTTTTTGTTTTGCTGTTTCATGCTTTAGATTTGCAGTATCAGCTTACTCTTCAGCACAACCAAAAGTTTCAAGAAGTTCATTAATTAATGGAGTGATCTTTTTTCTTGTTATGAATAAAATATGTAAATACTGCCTTTCAAAAGCGCGTTTGGGTGCTTTGAAGGTGTTGTTATGTATTTATCGCATATTTGTTTTTTCGGTGCTGTTTGGCTTTTTTTAAGGGTTGATCTGGCCTTTTTTTGCTTATGACTACCTGGCAACCTTGTTCTCAATTACTGTTCCCACTTCTGATGTTTCAACCAGCGGTGCCACTCCTAGTGTTTTTCCACTAGATCTAATGTCTTTCATTTCATCTAGTGTTCTAGTGTTTTTTTTTATGACTATCTAATGTTTTTTATGAGTGAACTGAATGTTATCAATTGCAACATTTTGTGTAATTGTAGCTGTAATTGAGAGATTTCATTCAATTTTAGTGCAAGTGTTCTATGCTAAATTTCTACCTATTTCAATCTTAAATTGCACAAGACAATATGGCCTAATATGTTTTGAGTTAAACCTGCAAGCAAGCATAAGCGTTGTTGCTATCTCTCGTTTTCTTTGTTTATCCTGGTTTGTAGTGAGTTGCACAATTGAATGTGTATCATGGTTGGCATTTCAACGCATTTTCTGGGCATTTTCACTGTGTGTACGTTTGCTTTTTTAATCTACTAGTGTTTTTTTTGTGACTCTAGTTTTTTAAATCATGAAATCAAGTACTTTTCCGTGACAACAGAGTCAGCAACACTGATTGTTTTCATCATCAGATCTCATGTGTTGAGAGGAATTTCTGATGTTTGATGTTTTTGCAACAAATCTGATTATTGACTGCGCAGAGCTGTTGTTTTTTCCCGAATTTTCTATACTTTTACTTTTTGGATGACATTAACGTAGATTCATGATTTTGTTTCTTTGATCAATTTCTCACTCTCATGTGTGTTTAGTAATCGTTCCAAACTGAAGAAGCTCTGTTCACAGCATTGGGAATAACATTTACGTTATGTTTAAATAACTAACTTTTCTATTTAATGACGATATTATTTCTCTCTTTTTCAGATTACACATGGGTTATTGCACTTTGATAAGTATAGGCAATATTAGTAGTTAGCTCATATTAAGCTGTAAATGTAAAAATCTGATGTTGAAAATGGCAACAATCTGATGTTAGGGTGACTGACCCCAGTGGTAACACTCACACTGCTCTCAATGCCAATGGGTCAGCAGGGAAAAGTCAAAAAAATAGGTCAAGGTTGATGCAGTAGATTGGCCGTTTTGCGGGGCAAAATGAAAATTAAGAAATGTATCCGAATTTCACATTGGTTGGCCGTAAAATTTTGAGTTGGGCGTTTGGCGTTATTTTGACTGTTTTCATTGCCGTTCGTTTGGCCGATAGCTTTTTCTAAGGCAGTGGCTGTAGGATAGATACGCCTGTGGATGTTAAAATTTGAAAACTTATTCATACGCCACCTGTGATATAACAATAACGCACGAGGAGAGTGCAGTAGACTTGGCAGAAACGAACTAAATGTAAAAGATAAACCCTAAACCTAACCGTACCTTAACCTTAGCCATAGCCCCAACCTAACCATCTACACAGTACTTAACCCTAACCTAATGCTAACCTAAACCTAACACTAACCCCTAAAGGTAACACGTAAACCTGAAAAGAAGTAAAGAAAAAAAACACGAAAGTCAGCAAGGTGAGAGTTGAACTGAAAACCATTGGCATAGCAGCCGTAATGCGCCCTAGGCTACGAGATCCATGCCATTGGAATGATGAACTGACCCTATTATTTGAATTGCGTCAGGCTAGGCACATCCTTAGTCACTTCCTTTTTCTGTTGGCCATTTTTGAAATACTGTAGCTTATTTTAAGAATAAAATCTGAACAACAACACCTTCTCTTTAGAGTCTTGTCTCGTGTTTGCACGTGTCACCTTGTTGTGTAGGGAAGGCAAGGCAGAATGATAGTGAGTGCATGTGATTATACTGCCATGTTGATATTGCAGACTGTACCAGCAAAGTCATTTTGTGCATGCGTCACATACAGTTACATAGTTGTTTGTGGTTGGTATGGCTTCTAAATATAACGGTCATCACAAAGTGATGCCCGTCACATGTCTCAAATGAAGCCACAAATAAAAGCATAATTCTTTCCAGAGTATATAAGCACGCGAAGCCCAAGTAGCAGTAGAGTGATCCCGGAGAGTGATTTTAATTGTTGCTTGGTGCAATGTGAAAGTTCAGCCTAGCTCATTCATTGCCATTTAAATGCCACTTAAAAAAACACATGGGATGGTTGATATATGGCTTGTAAGTTGTAACCAGTCCAAAGATAGTCTTCATACTGATATCTAATATTGCTTACTGTCTGCATCGCTGGTCAGTCTTTAAAGACTGGTTTTTATGTTGCCACTATATGTCTTTAACAAACACTGCTGATTGCTACCTGTGATAGTCACATTAACAGTTAGAAACTAAGTGTTTCTGCAATGGCTGTGGCTATAAGCCTGCCAGTGGACCTTCATTTTTGAAACCTTATTTGTCCGCCACCTATAACGTGGCAGTAACACACAAGGAGTGTGCAGTAGACTGCACTAAGCTTGGTATAAACGTACATAATCCTGCGATACTAATGTTTTTAAGTTTTCATTGCGGATAACTGATATCTTTGTGTTATTTAAGCAGTGTCTGTTTTACCTCAGACAAAATAAACACCATATACTGTTGGTGAAGCCTAGTGATGCTTCTGCTTTGGTGCTGGAGGATCTTGAGTTTGACTCTTGGCTGTGTCTTCCTAAAACCTTATGAAGTAGTTGGTAGGCCTAGCTTACATAGCCTTTTTACCAAGAGCAAGTGAAGGTCAGGTGTTTGGAAAAGAAAAACTGCCTCCAGTAGTATCAGACCTTGTAAAAACTCAAGTGCAAGTCAGTCCTGGCATTACAAGGCCGCTGATGTCATGAAAAAGTGCCATCAAACACCATGTCAATTTAAAAAAATAGTTTTTATGAAGATTGATGGCATTTGAGATGGAGTTTAATATACAAAAAAATAATTTTTTTTTTTGTTAATTGTTGACTTTTCGCAATTTTGGATTTGCACATAGGCATATCTACGTTTGAGATCAGCCCATGGCCTGGTGGTTTGTGTGAGAATGCTTTGGTGCTGGTTGTTTTGGATTTAGACTCTGGGCCTGGTTTATGTTATCATTTAAATTGGTATTGTACTCTGTAGCATTAGGCACAGCATACCAAATAGTTACATGGTCTATCTCTTCAAGGTAGCAGTTTGGGAGGTACAAATGAGTGAGATGTCGATAATATATGTAAGACTTTGTAAAAAGATGCACAGTAGTGGTAGTGCTACAAGGCCACTGTTGTCATAAAATGCCATCAAACATCCATCTACAAAAATCTGCGTTTAAGCCTGATCAAACTCAATAAGGGTGATGTAGTTGAAACTACTGTATCAGCAAATTTCTTCAGTATGAAATGAATTTTACATAACTTCATCCGTCCTTAGTCCTGAAACTGAAATCTGCAACTTGAGATTTATGTTGAAGGGGTAGAATTAACTCAAGACTAAACCGAATAGATCACCATACAAGCTGTGGCAAGTAAAAGCTAGAAAATATGCCATTCTCAAATAGTTGCTTTCATTAGAACTGGAAAACTATGTGATGTAAATTAAAAGTAATAAACGACAGCAACAGAATCAGAGCTACAACAATGCTGCAATGACCCAACACAAAAGCAGCAGTAGAATACATAAATACAAAGGGAGTCATGAGGTTATAAGGTTGGCCTTTGAATGTTGGGAAGGAAGGCACAAAAGTGGTAAATAAAAAACTCCATGTGTTGTAAAAAAGGGGATAAAAGAAGCTTGCTATGGTGTTTTCCTGAAGCGTTTTTAGTAGTTTTTAGAAATATTTAAAAAAATTATTTCACTCTTTTCTCGCAGCTTTTTCAAAATGTTTTGTTGGTGTAGACCATATCTGAAGACTCCAACTAACAAAAAATTCCAACCAAAGTGAATCATCACTGCATTGGGGTTAGAAATTTTTGGTGAAAAAAGTTGGCAAGGTCAAAGGATTTTTGGGTGATGTTGTCAGGGTCAGAGAAAAAATATAAGGGTAATTTCTTTTTTTCTTTCAGAATAAACTAGGGGATAATCTGCATCTTTAAAGCCATTGATTGGCCTTCTAGTGTTAGTGGTTGGAAAGTTAGAGCCTAAAAACAACAAATTAATTAATGAATTCCTTAGGGGAGCACACACCTAACCAATTTCTCTTTAACGGCCCACCTTTTTGATGATCCATCATTAAAATTGAAAAATTAATAAGGACATTACTGTTTATTTGACACCTGCGCTGCTGAGTGGATTTACCTGTAAATCCAGTATTTTCATGCCATTTTGCAACTCCATGACTCACTAGTCGATTGTGCTGGAGAACTATTCAAACCCTCAAAAGACTCGGTGAGTCTTCTAGTTTCCAATGAAAAAAATTTCTCTAAGTTTTAGATTTCGTTTTTTTGTGGATGATGTCATAAGTAGGATAGGTTTTGGGCCATTTTGGCCTAGGTTACCTGGCCCTGGGCCCCAACGGCAGGTAGGGAAGTATTTCGCTCAAGGTTTTAGTAAAAACTAGAGAAAATCCAAGTTTTTTAGCCTTTTATCAACGTTCTGAGGTTTCTGGTTCAAATGTTATGCCCAAAAAATCTAAATACGGATAAAAATTACACAAAGATATTTTACCCCAATTTTTCTTATATTACCCTAACATTTTAATTATATAATCAATTCCCTAATTAAAGCATTGTCAAATTATCACTTTTTTGTTTGTTTTTAAGCCATAACTTTTAAACCAGAAATGCTAGAAAGCTGATCTAAGGCTCAAAAGACTCGGGTTACAGCCTAGTTTCCAATAAAAAACTGAGTCAAAAAATTCCATCTAGCAATTGGCGACAAGAGCCAGGTAACTTAAGCCAAAATGGCCTAAAGCCCAGTGTTGTGGAGTCGTAAGGAGTCGGAGGTTTTTGGGTGGAGTTGGATTCCTAACAATATTGGGAGTCAGAGTCAGATATTTTGTCCGAATCTGGATACCCACTTGGATTATTTTTTACATTACACTCCAAATTAGGAATTCCTGTTGAAATGGTACAATTTCTTTTGAAACTTTTGTTGAAATGGAGGTTTCTTGCTGTGCACCATGATTTCCATTGATTTTAACAGCCAAATTCCCTTTATGTTAAGGAATCAGAGTTGGAAATTTTGGAAAAGTCAGAGCCAGAAATTTTGGAAAGTTGGAGTTGGAAATAAAAAAAAAATCGGATATTTTACCTCTGACTCTGCAATCCTGCAAAAACCTACCCAACTTGTTACTTATGCCGTCACCCACATAACTAAAATCCAAAACTTTCCAATTTCTTTCAATTCAATCTAGAAGACTTGCCACATCTTTTAAGGATTTGAACAGCTTTCTAACACAATTGCCTGGCGAGTTATGCAGTCGTAAAGTGGCACGAAAATAGTGGGTCAATGCGTGATTTCAAAGTACGAATATGTCGTACACTGGCACCGAAGGTATTAAGGAATTAAACTGCTGATGAAAATGGTTTTTGAACCTTATGTTACGGACACAAATCATCTGTGATTAAAATATATTGGGAAAAAAGGAAAGTTACAGGTGCTATGTTATCATTTATTAGGAGGCAGTATTCAAAGTTAGAAGGAAGAATACAGGCTTATTTTTTCTGTATTGTTTTTTGTTTGTGGGAGTTAGGGTACAATTGCCCAAATCTACAGCACCTGATTATGTGCACACCAAATCTACACTGCAATGATTTTTCTTCTATCAAACTGATGGCTAATTGTTTTGGAATATATGATATACAAGTGCAGGGATTTTTTAAGGAAAATGTTAGGTACTTGGTATGGATTTGTAGAGACCCAATTTCTCTGATTCTAGGGACCCGATTTTCTCTGATATTAGGGACCTGATGAAAATTTTCTCTGATTCTAGGGACCCGAATCAGGTCACTAAAACGCCTTAAAAAAACCTGTACTAGTGACATGTTTCTATTGAAGAATATTTACGTTATGAAATAGGCTTGTTAACTCTGTCACAACAAGTGAATTATGGAATCAACCAGTGCTGTCCTTAATTCTATTGTGAATGATTATGAAAACATTTTAAGGTAAGAACTTTTCTGTAATTGTGTTGATTGCCCAACAGTATCAGTAAAGACTGCCACAGAGCATTATTGTGCACATTTACTAACATTTGTATCATGATGTAATCATAATAGTTGTGATACAGTATATGTCTTGCGTGCATAAAGCTTTCAATTTTTAAGGTTTTATAAACAAACTACTTCTCTTTTTGAAACTTTTAAATTGATCCTTGAGTATATTTCACAATTGAAACTGAAATTGTACTAACAATTGAAAGCTCGGGGTTTGCTGCAAGTGTTTCAGCCAACTGGGCTCTGTTTTTATGGATTTGGGTTGATTCGGACTTGCACATGTTTGTGTCTCCACAAAGGTGATGCAGTCAAATCAATCAGAAAATTTTTTAAATTATACACCCTAAGTCCTGAAATCTTATTGAACTCTTATTGAAGAGTCTATTTGTAGTTGTATATCACTTGGTTTTATTGCCAAGCATAGTTTCAACCATCATTTTTCTACCTGATAAGTGACTTGGCTGAGATTGAAAACTGTAAGCACTTTAGCAACGTAAGTCAAAAGACAACAGCTTCAGTATCATGTGCCCAAATTTGTATCCACACTGGCACAATGAGTGGCAACAACAAAACAAAGGACCTAAAATTCATACAAAGTGTGAAAATTTTATAATTTTGTAGTTCTTTAGTTGAGATTGTTGTTCCATTAGTTCTTGGAAGTATGTCATAAATCCTTGTTTTGAATGCATAGTATGAAATGCCTTTTAATTAACTGGGCAAAATGGTTATGCATCTGTTTCATATGATCACTGTGCTTATCCTGCAGTTGCAATGCTGACAAATCACTATAGATTTTGTCTGTTCTGTTAGCTTTTAACTTCACTTCAGAAATTTTTAATGTTGGATTCATAATGAGTCTTGACAAGTTTTTCATAATAAGCTTAGCCGTTTTGTCTCTAATCTAGTCAGCTTGTATGTAATTCAATTATGAACAAAATTTGATAAACATAATTTGACAGTGAAGTTTTGCCATTGGAAAAAGATATACATGTTCCTCAGAGCTTATACTAGTATAACCATTGTGATTAGCCCCACGTGTTTTTCTTATGTTTTAGTTTGCCTAAAGAAGAATTGCTTAAGAAAGCTTCCAACATTCGTTGCAATCTAATTCGTATTATTGATCAGCACTTATCAGATGTTGAGAAAATCTCTAGTGATTTGAGGAAAATGAAAAAGGAATCCTCACATGTGAGTACTCATCTGTAAATATACTATTTAAATATTGTCTGTTCAACGAAACTTATCATACATGCTTTTTTGCGATTTCATTCTGTGAGGCAGTTTGGTTTGCATGGATTAAGGAAATCAATTTCGAATCAGCTCTGCATATGTACAATGTTATTTACTTATGCAACATTTAGGTGAAAGATGTGTTATATATAAATGTGACTGTGCAAAGTAATTTTACGTAGCATTGTTATTGCAGACTCACATGGTAATCAGCTTCCTCCATCATCTGATTAGTCATTTTCCTCCTCCAGTGTTTGCTCCTTCAACTTCTCAGTGTGTTAAAAATATTGCATCAAAAGATGATAGTGACTACAGTGAATATCATGGTATGAAAGGTTGTTTCAGCATTTGTTAAAAGTGTCTTATAAATTTTTATTCAATATGCTCTCTAATTGTTTGTGTTTTGTTAGCTTTTTGGTTTTTATTTCATTAACATACACACTCTTTTTTTGTTCAACAATGGACTCCTCGAACAAAAAGTCCTACTGGTCTTGTACTAGTTCAGATAATAATTTTTTAGTATCTACTGTTATACAATGAAATTTGACATTCTAAGCCCAAAAATGTAATTTTAGTATGATTGGAAAGTGTGCTACAAATAGCCATGACGCAGTAGAATGAAGGCAGTCACAACATGACAATGATCAGGGCTCTTTGTAGAGCATTGATGCAAAGCTCTATCATACAAAGGTTCATCTATTTTATATGCACTTTGGTTTGAGCTCCTGAGCATGCCTTAGTAAATGGGAAGAACTATTTGTTGCTTTCTTCATTTTACAGTCACATATTGCTTATGCTCAATATTGCCAAGTGTTCTGTGGCTTTAGTATTATCTTACAGTGCAACGGAGGTTTTGGGATGGTTTCACTTCTACTACTTCAGTTTGTTTATGGCTCGTAACCATTTGTGTTATATTCTTATGGTTCTACAGCCGCTTACTTTGCAGTTGTTTTTTGTTTGCTATGTTACCATGCACTTGTAGTTCATTTTGCATTGTTCACTTTAGTGTGATTTGCAATATGACAGGGAGCTAGTTATGCATTGTTCTCAATGACATATTCTTAGCTGCTTTACATAATTTTATACTTTCATGAGAGCTGAAGATGCCAGATCGTTAGGTGAAATATTTACACTGTTAACACATTCAGTGCTGGGTTAATTCAAGTGGTTTGCATGAAAACAGCCTGTTTGCACATGTCTTTGCACGGGCATAACTCAGCGCCGTAAGCGCTTGAGAGCTGTTTAAATGCTTGAAAGACTTGGCAAGTCTTCGAATCTGCAATGAAAAAACATTCTTTGGTTTTGGGTTTCAGATTTTTTGTGAGTGACATCATAAGTAAAGTACTTTTAGGCCATTTTGGCCCACTTCATCTGGCCCTGGGCCTAAACTGCTAGATGGATTCACTGAAGTTTTTATTGGAAACTAGGCTAAAGTCCAAGTCTTTTGAGACTTTGGATGACTTGCTGGGGTTTCAGGTTCAAACATTATGATCTAAAGTAAACAAAATAATTGCTTAATCTCATAATTAGATAATTAATTTGTTTATTTTAGATCATAACTTTTGAACCAGAAACATTAGAAAGTCGATCAAACGCTCAAAAGACCTGGATTCTAGTCTAGTTTCCAATAAAAACTTCACAGTGAAATACTTCGACCTAGCAGTTGGGTTTTAGGCCAGGTAACATAGTGACCAAAACCCTACCTTGCCTATGATGCCACTAACAAAAAACCCGATGCTCAAAACCAAAAAAAATGTTTCATTACAGACTAGAAGACTTGCCAAATCTTTTGATGGGCTTGAACAGCTCTCTAACGCAATCGGCGAAGGAGCTATGCAGTTGGTAAAGCAACTGAAAACTGCTGGTTTTAGGCTGATTTCAAAGTACGAATATATTGTACCCTGGTAGCCAAGGAGTTAAGATCATAGTGTTTGATTTCTGGCTGTGTAAAGATTCCTTTTAATAGATACTCTATCTTAACTTGCATGTTAAACTAAAGCCTAAATTAGCAATCAGATATAAAGCAGAGATATGACAAATCAAGCCATCAAATTGACTTGAATTATGCTCATGTCAGAAAATGTAAAGACTTATAAGACTTGTCAAGCACTTTTCTGTGGGTAGCAGATGCTAATTAATTTTGATCAACTTGTTTCTTTGATTTTTCTGTATGCAACTATAAAATTATTTTGCTTTTCTGTGAATAATACTTCATAATAAAAATCAACGAACTTGCAATAGCTCCACAGCAAAAGTGATTGAGGGACTTGAGATGTCCCAGTAGCGATTTACTCAGAATCAACTTGGGATCAGAGATGTTGGGACTCAATTCAAATTCCAGATTCATGAGTTTCATCCATGTCTGTCATAAAAAACTGCAAATATACTTTGAAACAAGGTGCAAAAAATGAATGTAATGAAATTTGTAGTTTTCAAGAAAAAAGCTCAAAGTGTCACTGTTCATTTTTGTCTTGCATGCTTCTACCTGTCATTTGCAAAGCATAGGCCAGTAGACGAATTGCTTACTTATGTAGGGACCTCAATGTAATGACCTGATGTTGTGTACATTAAAGAAATCCTCTACTAGTTGCAAGGTCAACCTAGTTGTTGCAAGAGCACAGGCCAGCCTCCCAACTAAGTGACCTGGTGCTTTTAAAGTTGCTAAGCAAGAGAAAGGCATAACAAAAGCTTGCAACACTTTGTTCATAAATCACCCTCTAATAACACTCCAATTGGATTGCTTTCCTTGATCATATTTAGATACAGAACAAACTCACCAATATGCTCAAACTTGAAACTAAAACAATGAATTGTAACATAGTCCAGTGCGCAATAGTGTCCAACAACAGTGTTGAGCATTCATTGGAGCAGCCAGAAACAGCAATCACTGTGATGTAAGTTATAACACTATTATATCAACTATTAAGCTTTTCTCAATCAAGTATGTTGCATAAAAATGCCTGAAATAACTCATTAGCAATGCACAAAACATCAAAGCATGTATACATCCACTGCACCCAAATTGCAGCCCTGACATGAAATGCCCAGGGGTATCAAATAGTTCTACCAGCAAATTTCCAATCTAGTTGTTTTTCTAACATGTTGCAAGATATTAAAACCTCATCCAGCCAGGGCTTTTTCAGTTTTCTTTATTTGCCTAATAAACAGGAAGGTTTGCAAAGATTTCAGTTTATGAGGAAGTTCCTGTTAATAAACATTTCACCCAAAGAACGTAACAAAGCAAAAGATGCTCCAGTATAGGAAGCTTGCTAATAAGTCCAGGAAAACTTTAAATTCTGTTCTGTAACTTCTGAACATTAAAGGTATGTCTAAAATTTGCCACTGGTGGAAGCATTGGTTTGAGGAGCTCTCAACAAAGACCTTTTGCCATTTCTAGGGAACATCTCACAAAAACTACTGCAATTGACTGTTTTTTTAATAAAAATATTTTGTCTTTATAAAGGGAGTTCTTGTGCAACTTGCTTGGATTCTGTATGTTTCGTTAGTCTTTCCAGACTTAAAGTTCTCTGTCTATTCTGACCTGCACCTTAAACTAATTGCAAAATATTACCTAGGCCATTTAGAAAAAGTCTATGTATTATGTTGATTGGTGTAGTTGTTATTGTTATTAAGTGGCACTGAAGCTCAAGCCTGGGTTGTGGTCTCTTTAGCTGTTGGTGTTAGCTCTCTGCTGTGCTATTTACTACATGTTTGATTGCTTTGAAACTGTAAATGACTTGATGTGCTAAATACTATTAATATGTACAGTTGCACCGTAACAAATTGTTTTAATAGCAATAAGAAAATTGCAGACAGTGTTTCGGAATGCAAGAAACTTATAAGTTATAGCTCTTATGAAAGTTTTGGATAGAAATAAAAGCAAATTTAGTATGGAAAAAGGGTGGACGAAAACCTCTTGGAACCCCCCTAAAATTGAAATTCTGAATCAATAGATTGATTCATTGAATGATTTGTCAATTGAGTTTTTCATTCAACTGCTTGTATGGGAATAATTTGCTTTCTGTATTGTGATTCATGAAATTACATTTGCATTACTTTTGGGTATTACGTGGTTGATCAATTGCCAAACTACTTAATGCAACTAGTCTCCACAAAGATGACGCAGTCAAATGTACATCAGCAAAATTTTTAATAGGAAATTGATTACACACAATTTCCTCAGTAGGAAATCAAATACTGTGTATTTTCACAGTAAATAGAAAAACATTGATTGTTATTACCTTTGCCTGGTAGAAGGAGGATGAGTCTGTTTCCTTCAAACTCTTCTTTATCTCCTTTGAAATAAAGATTGTCTCTTGCTTTTTTTCAGGATTTCTGTTTCATTTGTTGTCACATCTCATCCATCTTCTTACCTATCAGGAAGTTTCCTGCGTTCATCACGATGTTAAAAATTTGTTCATAGTTTTGATGCAGTTGATCAAAACAAAGAACATTTTTGCATACAGATTGGTGATCTTAAACCTCCTTAAGCTTTTGTCAGGTTGGTGATGCGTTTCAAATTCGTCTATAATTTTGTTTTCTCGACATTGTAATTTTAATTCCTTCATGCTGGTTTTTAGCCAATGTACTATTGTTACCAAATAGTTTCGCAGCTTAAATAATATATTTTTGCATTAAAATTAATTTGATGGTGCTGACTGCTGTCTTAGGTGGGCTAATAGATTTGTTCTGTGTTTCTTTTGTATTAATCAAGTGTGCAGACAAGTGAATGAGCAACATAAAAGCCAAACGTTCTCCCTATCAATTGCTGGTTCTTGGCAACCTTACAGCCAAGTAGATGTTATAACACTTTCGGACTGCTTTTGCACAGAAATGCATACAATCCGCTTAAAATGCTTCGATGATGATAATGATGACGATGCAATTCAAACTGCACATTTGGAAAGTTTCTTTTCACCAACCAACCCCAACCGTCTCCATGTGGCAACATATGAACATTTGGAACTTTTGCAAATGGCCTGCACTTACTTGTTGCAAGTGAGTAAAATGACCTGAAATAAAGTTTGTGCTTTCTTGTTTATGCTTCCATCGCTACTTGTCAAAATCAGCAAGGTCTTGTTGCAAGATTGCAACTTTCTATGCTAGACTTGCTGAAAGCAATTCTAAGCTCTTCCTGTTTGACATCAACTACGGTGGTTACATTTTCTTTGACGACGTACCATTGATGTGGTGAGTTGCTATGACATTTTGCGACTGTTTTTTTGTTTTCAGGTTCACGTGTCTGACTTATCCCAATTCGCAGCCAATGTAGTTGGTGAAGCCTTCACAGTCGTGCTGCATCAGATTGATGTAGGCTTGCTACCACTGAAATCGCAGTCGCTAAGATTGATTTCTGAGTTCCTCAAGCACGAACTACTTCCACCTGGCAAGGTATATCTGCTCTAAGGGGTGCCAGTACATCAAACTAAGGCAAACATTGACAGTCATAGTTTTCTTTTGAGATGGTGTTTGATGGCGCCTTATGACAACGACGATTTTGTAGTGCTGCGACTGTTTTTATGGAGTTTGTTTTCCGGTGTTTAGTATTTGCTGCTGCTGAAAAAGGCTCTTATCGTGGGTTTATCAGACAGAGAAAATGTGGCTCCCTCGTAGCATTGTGGAGAAATGTTTTTGGCCAGAGATTTTTATTACATTTTTGTGCAAATCAGTAAACGACTGGAGCGCAATTGATTTTGCTCCGAGCGGTTATTGCTGTGAGCCGCAGGGGACGGTGGGAAGCGCTAAAAAATCCATGTAACGCCTCGATTCCTGTCATACGTTAAGATTTCTTGACCAGCGGACTCTTGTTGCTGGGGCGATGTTCTCACCCGTAAGACTCCTGGAACAACCCTGTGCTTTGCTGGTGCGTGGTTTGTCGTTAAATTTCGCTCTTTCGAAGACGTTTGTGCAAGGTGAACAAATGAGTTTTGTATCATGTGGAAGAAATACATGTAAAGAGCAATGCACACTTCACTTCGAACTCGAAGGCATGCACTCTCACTCAAACACTTGCTGTATTTTTAGTCCACCTATGTTTTTCTACCGTTTTTTTTCAAAAATTCTACACGTTTTTCGTTCGAATAGTGTTGCATTTACATTTGTGTTATTTGCTATGCAGTATTAACACCACTGTGTTCTTTTTTTTTTAAAGGCGCGCCGAAAACTTCTGAATATTGCGGTTATTTTGATGGAGGGCACATTTGGCAAAAATAACAACAACGCATACATTGAAAATGGCTTCACACAGTCAGAGGTGGATGAGTATCAACACGGCGTTACGGACTTCTTATCGCAGTTGTTTTGTTGCGAAAAAAACAACTCCGGTTTATCATTCGCTACGTTTTCCTTCACTCTTCAAGAGCTCCAGCATCTTTCGATCCTCACACACGTCTGCATAAAAAAGTTCCTTTCAAATTCCTACGACGAGTGCGCTGTGCTGCTGACCGCTTGCCAGTGCATCTTTTCCTCCGTGCTTCGACGCTTACTGAGCGGTGAAGCGTGTCCTTCGCTGCTGCTGTCAAGTTGCCGCAACTTGTCGCTCGGTCTTCTGCAACTGGACATGCGCAAGGCGTCCGATGACGCGGCACCGCAAATCGTAGCTTCGCTCTCGTACGGCTTGGCCATTGACGTACTGACTAGCAAGTCCCAGTCTTCCGCGGGATCTGACTCGGAGTCTGTGCAGCACGCGAGCTCAGACGTCGAAGTCAAAAGTCCATTGTCTTTGTCAAGACGAAAGCGACCGCATTCGCCGAAACCGAGTCTACAGCAACCACAGCAGCAGGAGCAGCGCGAGACTTCCTTGCTGTCTGCTTACAGAAATGTTTGCGGCGGTGTCGCCAAGTGCTCGGAAGAACGGTCAGGAAAAACCAAGCCTTTGCTTTCCGACATGGACGCTGTTGCCGATTTGACTGTTCAGTGCCTCATCCTATTCGAGGCCGGTCTTCATGCTGCCATGGTGATTAAAGTCGCCGGTGATGTACTTGACCCGGCCGTGCATCTCAAGACTGACCAAATATTCGGCAACTCATGCTTTCCAGCGATGCACACCCGGTTGGCCGAGCTTTTGATGTGGGCGAGCGACAAGATGGACTCGGACGAAACGTTCAAAGACGTATTTTTAAAGCTATACGCAAACTTGGTAAAAGTCTCATATCTGTTTCTTGCTTGGTGCCACGCCAGGCCTGAAGTGGAACAGAACGCGGCGAGTTCAGTTGAAGCCTGTGCCGTTTTGTTTTCCTTGCCTTGGTTAGAAGACATGAAGTGGCTTGATCTGAAAACCGGTCTCGTGTTTCAGTCATCGACTAAAATGCTGAAGGTGTGCAAGGCTCTGCGCGCGTGCGATCTGTCCGCCGAAGACGCTGCGCGCAACCTGCCCGTTATTGCGCAATGCTTGGAAGGCTTAGCTTTGCTGCCTGGTGGCGTGGCGTCGTCATGGCGTCGTTCCGTGCTAATCAAGTGGGGCCTGTCGCAAGAACACCATGCCGTTGTCAACGTGTGCCTGAGTTGCACTCCCTACCTGTGCTTTTCGCTTCAAGCGTCCAGTGCCGGCAATTGCGTCTTTGCCTCTGTTGCTGACTGCTTGGCCAGCCACGTCGGCCGCCTTGAAAATCAGGGTCTGGACGCGGAGAAGATCTTGTCCCTTGCGCGGTTGCTGGAACCACTTGCTGTCGTGGCATGCAGCGCTTGCTGCTTGAAAGTAGCGTTTCAATGCGGTAGCTCGAACTTTTCGTCAGTGACATGCGGAAGCTTTTTCCAAATCTATCTTGACGACAGTGGTTCCAGAAAGAAGGGCTTCGACCGTGGCTGCTTGAGCTTGTTCGAAAAAGTCGAGAGAGTCATCGGGACTGCTTTGACCCAACTGCAGCTGGCCAGCGCTGACACTGTGACAAACATACGAAGAGCTCTTGTGATTGGGATTGCGAAACTTTTGCGGTATGCAGATCATGCAGGCTCGAATGTCGTCATGACGAAGCTTCTTGAAAATTGGTTTTCTTACTTTGAGTTTTACGATGCCACGGACTCTGATATCGCTCTTGTTCAAAGAATGGTTGATTTGGAAGATGCTGCTTCGAAATGGAACGATCGTTTGGCTGATTATGTTGAGTCGGTGAGCTGGTAAGTGTAACTGCAAGGTCCCGAGAGCAGTGATACCCATGTGACGTCCACAGGGCGGCCATCGCTCTGGGACTCAAAAATATGGACAACCGGGAAACAAAATAGGATAAAAAGGAACAGAAATTCCTGAACGAAATGTATTCAGTCATCAATCATATTTTGAGATATAAACAGTCTGCTCCAACAATGCTTTGTCATTAGAGACTACCTCGTGCGTCTTACTGCAGCTTTTGTCTAAGTTTACTTTTACTTGTAGGATGGACTTGACTGACCCTTCATGCAAACTGATTCATCTGTAACACTTTCCTAAATTTTAAGTTACCCCCAATATGGCAACATTCGACTTAAAATAAAGCAAAAATAAGGATGCAAGTCGAAATAAGAACATTTCGTAGAAATAAGGAGAAAATTTTTCTACCACACAGACCTTCAAAATAAGGACAAATCTTGGAAATATTGACGGTGTGGCAGCCCTGCAATGCATAAGCATTGGTCGTTTCGGTGGTTTGATGTTTTCAGACCGATTTTAACCGGATGCTGTTTTATTTATGACATATCAATGGCGCTTTTGCAGCTTGGTTTGTTTCGCGTGTATGGTTGTCTTTTGAGAAAACGAAGAAAAAGCAAACCAGGATCTTTCTACATTTCGTCTCAGTTGAAAACGCGTTGCTGATGCTTTGCGTGTTGCATAAGTTTGTCTTCGGCTTGCTGTAGCATTTCTCATTTAGAAAGTTACGAAAGCACTCACCAACTTTTCTCCCTAGCTACGCCACTAAAATCTTGTGATTTGCAACCAGGATTGTATTAATTGAAGTGTTTCTTTCAACTAATGCTCATTTTCGCAGCTACACCGCAGAAAGCCACGATCTGAAACCTCTCTGCCATGCTGCAAACCTTGCCGGAAACATCACCCGGTACTGTCAGAGCAATGGCGTCGACACGGTTGCACCAGTCTATTGGCGGCCATTGCTTTGCTTGTTCAGACTTCTTTGCCACTGCTCCCCTCGCGTGAGTTCTTTTGCCTTCTTGGAATGCGAAAAGCTGACCAGATGCGGAGACGGCGGCTCGATGTTGTCAGATCACCGGTAAGCTGGACTGCTGTGTCTACACTTGCCCGGTGTCGACTAGTGGCCGTTGTCTGGTTATAGACCCAGTCAGGGCCGTAACCAGCTGATATTTTCGGAGGGAGCAAAACGATTGCAACTTGTTGTTTTGCCTAACAACTAAAAGGTCTTTGGCGCTGTCAAAAATGATTTTGAAAAGTTGGGGTGTTAAACTGGTTGTTGCGGACCTTGACCCAGCTCACCAGTTCAGAGCCCATCTCGTGCAGGGTAATACTGACTGAAAAGGAGCTTGTTCTGAAGGCCACTTTGAGCAATAATGGTTAAGTTCTCTCTCACTGGTAGGAAGAATGTCCTGCTTTTGAATGGTCACAAGCGAATAGCGGCCGCAGCTGAATTGATGCACTTTTCAGCAGTTAACAAAACTAAAAAAAATATGTTTCAAAACCAACTAACCGTCGTCACAACTGTTCTCCATTAAAGTGGTTTTTGAAACCATTTGGGGGCTTGAATCTTGACAACCTTTCAGTGCTGCCAAGATCTGCTTGACCTGCTGAATCACGTGACGCACCACTTTTTTCGAACCATGACCGCCAAGTTTGTTTCTTTCCATTTAGGTCGTCGTCAGCTAAGAGATAGAAATCGTGACACAAACAGTATGTTTAGTCCTTGTTCAGATTAAGCGAAACTGTACGAAAAACTTGACTGCTTTACCAACTGATCTTGCCACCGCTGTCTTATACTGCTTTAGCCTATATTCCACAGACATTTCTAGTGACCAACATAGATGCAGAGTTCATCAAGGGTTTGTTTTTGACTCTTATTTCGCGGTCAAGCCCGTTACCTGGGCCGACTTGCTATTGCCTTGATTTCATTTTCGAGAGGATTGTTAAAAAACTTTCATGAAGAGGTTCTTCATTAAAAAAAGACGCGCAAGATCTTTTTACGTCAGTCGCCGTCTCATTTAATTTCATCGATGACTCTAGCTTTGCTTGCAACAAAAACGTTGAGTGAGACAAAATACCGTTTTCTAAAAATGACTTTATGTAATATTGGTATACTATACACGGTAACCATCGCTCGAATCGAGACCCACACCTTACTTTCCAGCGTCTTTCAGCTTGCCGCCCACTTTTATTTATTGACCATTTTTTTGAGGGCCACTACGAGATATTGCGATAAAACGGTGACGAAACAAATTGAGATCGAGAAAGGGAAAATATATTAACAGAACATGCAGTTTGCTGCTGTTGATGGGAAACTTGAGCTTGCTTATTACATCTGTTCAATAGAAAATAGGTTAATTTTCAAGGTCTCAGTTAAATACCGAAAATTGTGACATTTTGAAATGCTTCGCGGCCCCTCCTGAAAGAGCTCTGAGCTCGATTTATTTTATTTACTTCAATTCTTGGTCGTGATTTCGTGTATTTGCGTGTGGTTATAATCATGTTTACAAAAATGCTTGATTTCTTCGTAAAAGATCGACTTAAACGGTCTTAGACGGACTTCGCTAGTGAAGGTAATTCTCTGCCGGTTAAATAAACTGCTTATTATGTTTCTGTGGTCGTTTAATCCCACTGTCCGGTTTTGGTTGCAGTATTATCAGACGTTCGTTGTTGCAACTGACATCCGGGACATTTTATTTGTGATTTCAGGCGTCGTGTTTGTGAAACAATCATGGAATGCTTTATGAACGCCAAAAGGAAGTCGAGACCGGCACTCGATGTTCTGGAAGACCTATCGTTCATTTATTCCACGTCGCCTGATCAGTTTATTGAGTCCAACCAGCAGTTTTTTTTGTCTGCTTTGCTCGCCAACCCACAAGTTTTATCATTTTCCGTTCGAAAAAACTTGCTAAAGATGGTAAGTCGTTATTTCCATACCTCTTCGTTTGGCATCGCCCATTTATTTCCAATTTCAATGTTCGTCAGTTAAAGCTAGCACTTGCTTCAACCATACAAGAAATTAAATGTTCAACACACACGAAGTTAAGCGTTGGGAAAATTGAGCTACTGCACATAAAAGAGGCTGCTGTGCGTTATGGAAAGCATACATAGCAACAACAAGAAACACACAGATAACATGAGCATAGATATGTGGCGGTAGTAATAAATGGTACGCTTATTGGCGCTAACACGATTACTTCGAAGAAACACAAGCATAGATATGTGGCACTAGTAAAGAGCACATGCGTAGATGGTGCCAACACTGTTTCCGTGATGTTGTGATGTTTAGCCCCCTGCACATTGCTGTGATGAGCTCCAAGAGACCTGCACATTGCTGTGATGAGCTCCAAGAGACCAGTGGTCCTAAGTTTTAACGCCTCAGCAGCCCTAAGTCAAATTTTCGTCAATCTGGACACCCCTTTTCAACAAAGTTCAATAACAAAAAAAATTGTTCAAAAAAAAACAAAACTGTTGAAGAAATATTCACTAGAGTAGGAGGAAAAAAGCCAATGCAAAGGCCGCATCACATTCATTAGCACCAATCATCATCATCACGAGGGTACATTGCTGAAACGAATGTAATGATGGAGTGTTAATACATTGTTGAATACTCCCAACATCCGATCTCAATACCCCTGGGGTTATTGAGGCAAACTTGAAGAACCCCTGAAGATTTATAAAATGTATAGAGGAGCGGGAGGCTGCGAAGGACCAGGAGTCATGGGCTGCAGACCTCCCGAGGGTGAAGCAACTCATAGTGTAAAGGGAACAGATGGTTAATATAAGTAAGGAACAGTATGTTGCTCTGAGTATACCATTTAATAAATACGTGCAATGTGTTCATATGATTAATGGAAGCAAATTCAAACCGCTAGAAGAAATTGATTTAACTTCGCCACAAACCTTGTAGTTTTCACATATATTGTAAATGTTCGTGATAGCTTGTATTACTGCGGGGTTGCTAGCGGTACTGTCGAATGCAGCCACAGTGATACTTGGCATATTCATATTCAGCGTTCACGGACAAGTTAGACCAGTGGTTCTCAAACTTTCACGAGGCGTGGCCACCTTCTAAATTTAACTGGCGAATACTTAATATATCGTGGCACTTGGTTATGCAATATCACGGCAAAGCTTCCTAGTGAAGGCCTCTGCTCATGGCCCCCAGAGAACAGCTCTGTGACCCCCAACAGGGGTCGAGAGCCCCGTTTGAGAAACCCTGGGTTAGACGTTTGCAGTTTTCCTGCCAGGTATTTCCACTTCTCGTACATTCGCAGTAAGGAAAGAATTCCGCGCGTTACGTCACAAACCTCATTTTTGCATTAATCGCTGCTATATATGCTTTTTTTTCTCTCAGTTTTCGGATACTCTCGGCAGACCACCGGCCGATGTCATAATGCACAACTTCAAGCACATCTTCTGTCACGCCGTCTTGCGCGACTCCAACCTAGACGAACTGTTTGCTGTTTTAGAGAGAGCCACGAGAATAAAAAAAGATTCCATGATTCGGTAAAGTTGGCCGTAGTTTTAATGAAAGTTTTGCACGTCGCTGACGCGACACGCTCTACTGCCTTTGCGGCGTTGTGGTGTTTTGTAATCAAACACCACCGAACACGACAGGCATCAGTTCCAAATTATGAGAAAAGTTGACGAAAACAGTTGCGGAAGTTCAAACTAACATTGTTTTTCTTTCGTTGGCAAAATGTGTAAATCTGTACATTATTCCAAAGCCTCTGAAACGTATGCGGGGCGTCTGACCCGCCCACCGTGCAACTCAAAGCATGTTGCGTGGCTGCATGAGGAATTGAGCCAATCAATGCACTGGCGAATTACCGCAAAGTGATGCTTCCCCGTTTAATTTGCCACTTCTCTCGCATTGCGCAGCTTGAACTACGGCAGTTTGATCCAGCACTTGGTGGGGCACGTGAGCGCCGACGTGGATCGCGTCTGTTCCGCACTGAAAAGGATCCAGAAAATGAAGTCGCCCGAGCAGGAGCTGCTCTCACTGTCGGATCTGCTTCAGCCTCATTTCCTCAGCGTTCTCACCTTCTTCAACGGTCAGCTGAGACTGGCAAGTGTCACACTTGCCGAAAAGAAGCAAGTAAGTGTAAAAACTCCTATACACTTTTGTACTGCGGCGGATCTGCGCAAGTTTTCTCACTCCCACTGATAAGCTGCCGTTGCACGTCGTGCAACGCCGTAGATAGAATTCAGTGTTGGTCGCACTGACGCCGTGGAAGTTCACGCTCGTTGATATGTCGTCCTATGGTTGTGCCTGAATCAGTTTGAGACTCATGCTCATCCTTCTGTTGATGTCAGGAGAGTTTGTTTTGCTTCTCTGCATACCTTTAGGTGCAGTTGTGATATTCTTTTGAGGCCATTAAACGTACGTTTCTGATCTATTGCACCAGCGGATCGTGAAACTTCTTTCAAATACAAAATTGCTTTTCTGCTTTGGATGGGAAATCACTGTTACATCATTTTAGTATTGTATGAAATTTTTGACCGTGCAATCATAGTTTTGTGAAACCAATAACACTTGTAGTAAATGAGTTTGCGTGCACCTCGTAAACAAAGATACAGGAATGGTGCCCGTGCCGGAACGAAATTGCTGCTTGACATCGGTCAATACTAAGATCCACGCATGCTGCTGTGCTGCTACGCAAGCTGTTGAGCTTTGATAAAAGTTTCCACGCAACCAAGTTACGGCTTATGTCTGTAACACTGGATGGGTATAATTGTGTAATGCGATCGCCTTCCCCCTATCTTATGCGATGTAGAATGATGTCATTCGTACTTCTACTTTTTAAGTTATTTTTTAAGCTCGCACGAGTCGGATTGTCAGAAACCATTGTGCTGTCTAATTTCCGTAATGTTTTCTTTGCGTTTGATTTAGATTTGTGAAAGCATTCTGTGCTTGCTGAAGTTGATGGATAAAAGTCATGTTACACCAGTGTGTGTGAAGATAGTTAACACCCTATGCCTGGCTCAACAAGTCTTCATCAACAGGTGAGATAGCGAACTGACTAATTCGATCGATAACATGAGTTATCCAAAGAAAGATTTTTGTCTGTTCGAAGAAGATGTTTCTTACTGGCATCGTTAGCATGTGCGACACTAAACAAGCAGTTTATTCCATATTTGCTCACTGTTGAAAAGCGTCTAATGGCTTTTGCCTTTTGTTGCACATATCAGGCTATATATTTTCGTAATGATGCCATTCACTAAATATTTTTGAAAATTAATATCAACAAGTTGTTCGCAATCATAGACAGCCATCCTGTTGCTGTCCAATCCCAACTTTGCCTGACAGGAACAATTTAACACGCGCTTGTTTCGGGATGAGGATAACGAGCCGATTGAGTGAATTTCGCTCAAGAGTTTATCCGGCAACAGCTTCTCAGCGACAAGCATTCTTCTATCGCTTTATCTGTTTTTTTTTGTTCCAGCCCGCATTCGTCTGTTTGTTGCAAAGCATGGGATACGCTGGTGCGTTGCGTCGATTCATCGAGTCTGGGCAGCATTCTCAGTCAAGTGGTTGTCATGCTTCTGCCCTGCTTCAAGCACTATCCAGAACAGGTGCCGCAGTTCGCGTTTTGCTTGCATTTTCAACCCAGAGATTCGTGAATTTGAACTTGCGGTTCGAACTTGCGGTTCAAAGCACAGCGAGCATGCCAAGCATGAAAGGTTCAGAACCAGTGCGGCCAGCTCTTTGAATCCTCTCTGCCGTGTGATCGCTACCGCATTGTTTTGCATGTGTGTTGTCTAAAGAAGAAAGTTTAGGATCACCCTTACCTTTCGTGATTTGACGGAAAACGAAGATAAATTGCACGGCAAAATCGCAGAGTGATGAGATTGTAAATATAGCTGATGATACACTACTTATTGCCAGGGTTGAAGTCTGTTTCACAGATTGCCACTTAAAACAGTTACGAAAGTACGCAAGGTTTTCTATACAGCAATAATCCTCCACTTAATTGAAGTGAAACATAACATTTAGCAGTTAAAGTGCACATCCATCAAACACCTGGCATAATGACAACGAAGATAAGTTTAGCACAGCGCAGTTAATTCGGCTTTTATTGCCAAGAAAAGCAACCGGTGATTCCAGCCAATCTTCAAACCATCAGGTTAGAGTTGTTGCCGTAGAAACGTCGCACCCAACACTAGAGATATTTCTGAGAAAAATTAAATAAAAAAGTAATCACTATGTTGGCGCAGGTGAGCTTGGTGAAAAAAACGGGGTTCTCACTGAAGTTTGGTTCTAGGAATCGGGTCGGACATGAAAAATCAGAAAAAGGGGAAGGAAATTCGTTTTGAGATTTGTATCTTGCCCTAACTCTGGTTATTTGTGATAAGCCAAAAATTGTATTTTTTTAATAGCCTACCAATTCAAAACAGGCTATTTTCGTACTCCAAGCACCCGTAGCACTTGTTTTTTTATCCGTGCTACGCTGTTAAAACAGGGCTGAATGCTGGTTTGCATCCTGTATTAAACTTCGGAGGCGCTGTGCTTCCATCCAATGAAGCAAACGCGGTTTCAAGATCAGTTTCAGATGAACACCAGCAAGTAGACGCGTCGCATGTTTCGCTTGTTCACACTGATTCATGCTTTTCGTGTGCTCGGTTCTTTAACTGCCAACAAACCTTGCACGGCTCTTTGTGCGTAGGTTGCTCATACGCTGGAATACCTGATCGTGGACAACGTAGATCACACCGGGGAGCACCTGTGTGAGTTGCACTTCCTGCCCGAACACGACGCGCTCAAGCGTGTCCACGCTTTCTTGTCGAACCGCTTGAAAAGTCACGTGACGCAACAGAGCTTCCACACCCAGCTGGAACAGGTAAAATGATAATACCCTCGAGGTCTGGGGTTTGGTTCGAAATATTGTATAAAACATTGTAAAATCTGAGCCCAATTCGTGCGCTCACCTGGTAAAGACGCGATCCAGTGATGTGCTGTTGATCTTTTTGCGAGTTGTAATTAAATTGTCGTTTTTAATAGCGGTTTCTGCAGCATTTCCACAAAATTCTTCGCGCGTTCTGAACACGCTTTCTGGTATTAAACTTTGAAAAGTTGATAAAAATCAAAGACAGGTGTTGTCAACGATATTCAACATCATGGACCGCCTAGCTTCCAGAACTGCTTATTCGGATTTTGTAGGCGTGATTAGGTTTCGAACTCCTTTTTCAAATTTTGATGTTCTACAGCTGCTTGGCATGTTTCAACAAGCATTAATATTTTAGCAGAAGCGCTGCAAAATAACCCAATCGATAAAACTTCATTTTTAGGCTACAAAACAAGTGACACACGAAAGCAACGTGGTACGAATGCACGCTTTGAAAAGACTCCGGACGATCTTGAGCAACCACCAGGCGTCGCTGCAGCGCCAGGCCTTGCTGGTCGGCGCCGGTGCTGATCCGGTGCGACACCTCGTGTCGATTTTGCTCGCGTGCTGCCGAGACACGGACTCAAAGATCCGCATGTTGGCAGTCAAGTGCCTGGGAGAGATCGGGGCAGTCACCCCCGATAGGTGAGGCTTTTTTCCCTAAAACAGCCAAAACAAGCCTGGTGCTGTGTTGCTTGTCGATCGGTGCCATTTTGTCCAAGCACGCAGCTTTAAATGTCACAGATGAAATGTAGGCCTGTGTGAAAACGATACGGCAAGGCTTGTTGTTGATGAATTATTTTAATGTTATGTGATCGGTCAATCAGTGAAGTCGGTTTTTCCAATGTAAGCACAAGTATGTCTTGCTGGGCTCACTCGGGAAAATTTGAGGTCATCCGCATAAAATGTAAAGACTGGAATCGAATGTCTTTACCGCTAGAATGAGTGCGTTTGTCCTCACAAGTAGCACTGTTTGCAAATTTAAGAAACGCTGGAATTTGTTCTTTTTCATTGCTTCGAAATTCAAACAAGGTAATAAAAAAATGCAGTTCTCTATAATCAAGCATTCTCTTTATTAACGTAAAACGACCAGCATTAAATCTCCTGCATATAAATTATTTGACAATTAACATAAAGATAACTGAATATTAACGGCAGCGGTACTTTTCCAGTCAAAATTAATGTATCGATGTTTTCGACGATTTCCTTCTGAAATACTGTTTCAGAATTCATCATGGCGTGCTTGTCAAAATGAAATCCGAAGCAAATTTAAAGCGCATTGGTTTTTGGCGTGTGTTGAACTCATGTGTTAATAAATACGACAGACAATTAAAGTCTGTTTTTGCTGAAAAGAACACATTAATATAATCTGTATCGAAAGGTCCAGGGCAATTTTTATCAAATGCGCTTCTTTCACTCAAGGTGAGCAGTTACCTCACTTGTTAGGGTGGCCTTCACCGTTGCTGTAAGTAAGCATTCGTGACTATCGAATAAATATGTACATTCATACACTGAGAAGATATGTAATTACATAACACGTTACTGATATTTTGCTGACACAAGTCTTTGTGTTGCTTTTTTTTGACTGAAAATGGGTTAAGGATAATCCGAAGCGTCTCAACGTGAAACATTTGTAGTTTTTTGAAGGCCTCTTTGGCGTTTATGAAACTGTTGTCTATCCCAGTTTTATGCTCCAAAGAATTTTTTTGTTCGCCGTGTGTATTACCGCTCCTCCTTTTCCTAGGTCTAGGAAGTAGTAGCGCGCTTTCACTTACTTGGTTTGTCTTTTAATCTTTTCAACGCAGCCTGTTTCACTGCTGCCATGGCAATAGATGCCGGTGAACGGTTGGACGATTGCAAGATTTGCCGTTTTAATCATTTACAACGCTGTTTGTCGCGAAATCATAGGAGTGACGTGTCATCAACAAAATGGGTGAAAAAGCATTCGCAGTGTCAACAGAGCAGACGCTCAAACTCCAACTTGCGTCTCGACTGAAACCTTGAATTGACGTTTGGTTTTATACGCGGCAGGTTGTGCTTGGCGACCAAGTCGAAGGAAAAGGAGCGCGTTTGCGTCCATTCTTCCTTCGATGACGGCGATTTCGCCCACGATCTCCTCATCACCATCGTCCAGGCCTTTTTGGCCGCCAGACCCAAACACCAGGACATATCGGCTTTCGCTTTGCAAGAACTGCTAAAAATATACGAATGCAAGGAGGGAAGTAAAGACACACCTGGTATAACTTGCTTTTCGTATTTCCTGTCTTGTTTTCATTTGCTTCAATTTTCTCTGAATAGATCACACAACCTTTTTGCAATCAAACTTGCCCCGAGGTTGCGAGGTTGGTTCGACGACTTCGAAAATAGCGTATTTTTGGTCAGACGTTTAATTGTGTGCAAAGCAGTAATCGACCTATTTCCTGCTCAGTTTATCGAACGACCAGTTATTGTGCTGAACATTGTTTTCAGGACGGCGCTTGTGGCGACGATTTCCGGAGCAAGTTCTGACCGTTTTGGAACCACATCTCTCATCAAGGTCAGTGCTCAGTACTCTTTTGTAAAAATTGTTTTCACAGCAAGGGTGATAACCTCAAAACAAAACACCATTGCATCCCTTCTCTGAGTGCTAGAATTTTTTAATTCATGTTTTAAAAATTTGCTCCGTGTTTCTGTTTGTTGTGTCTTCATTCATCCTTGCTGCTGAATATAGAAGCTTGAAGAAATCATTTTCAGTTTTGTTGGGCTGGCATTTAGATATATGTTTCTGCTCAATTTTGAGCTCGCTTTGTACTTTTTGGAATATGACCTTCGCACCCGGCAATGGAAAAAGAAATATCTCAGATCTGACTCCGCAAATTAGTGTATTTTTTTATTTGAAGAAATTCGCTCTTTTCATTTCAATTTCATCGGCAACTATGATTCGGTTTTTAACAATGTCATGAATTCTATCTAGTACCAAACACTGGTTTGTCGTCTTAAACTTTCATTCGTTTGATTATTCCACCTTGTGCTAGTCACCATCACTGACAACAACGCTGTAGGTGTAAGGTGTAGTGCAGCAAGCTGATCTCGGTCAACCTTCAGCGTGTAGCTGCAGTTTCGATGGACCTTACGGCCTGAGATGAAAACTTCTTGTTTTCAGGTACATGCTGAAGCTGCCAGAAAGCAGCCTGTCATCGCTGAAGAAGCCCGTCCTGCATCGGAAACAAAACATGACCTTCCACGAATGGATCGGAACATTTTGCGCGGCTTTGATGCAAATGGTAGACACTGTCGATATACTGTTTATTTCAAAGCCTACGCCTTGTTTGCTTGCATTCGCGAACGCTTTCTCAACCAAAACAATACAGTTGATTTAATTTACATCTGCTACTGTCTTTAAGTGAGTTCCACTTTTTTACCAGTGGAGATGCTGCACAGTTCTGTCTTTTTTCTTTTATGCGTTTACATCAAAGGTGTAACGAGCTTCAACGGCAAGCACCCAATCAAACGTTCGCAGTGTTGTGTATCTGAGCATGCAGTGCAAGCATGTTTTAGACCAGTCGTTCTCAAAGTGGTCGATATCGACCCCCAGGGGTCAGTTGGACCATCCAATGGGTCGATAAGTAGTCACGGGGTGGAATGGGGGTCAGTGTATAACTGCTGGGGTCTACTGGAGCAATGAAGCCTCCAACACAGAATTATCATAAATCGGGCTAGGAATGCAAACGGCGTTTTTCAACAGATCAAAAAAATTAAGAGGGCTGATCAAATCTCAGCTACAGCAGTTTAAAAGTACATTCGATTCGAATAGTTTTTTATTAAATCATCCATTGTGATGACATCATAAAAACCGTCCTGTTTGTTACGTCACAAACAATATTGTTGTGGATGTAGCGCAGTTCGGTAGTTGTTAGACTGGTAATACAGCAGTAGGTACGCGGTAGGACGGGGAACAATTCTTATAAACCCGATTGATAGCCACAGTAAATACTTTTCCAAAGCTAGCGACAGTGAATCAATATGCCTCGTAAAGAAAGAGCTCAGTATATGCATTTCCCAAGAGACAGTGTTTTTTCGATGAAATTTCTTCGAATTACATTGTTCTAAATTCAAGGTTAAGGTTTTGTGTTGTAGACGTTTGTAAAACCTTGTACGTTTCGTACGTGCAACGTTTTTGTACGTATGTGCCCTTTATTTATTTTGACACATACTTTCCTTGTATTAGTAACTGTTGGGATAGTCCACGGGCTCTACAGAAAATTGTATACTTTAATTGGGGGTCAACGTGCAGAAAAGTTTGAGAACCACTGTTTTAGACGGTTTCTGTTTTCTCAAAGCAAAATGGGACATTTTATACACGTATGGCAAATAATTTCTTCGCTTCTCGTCTCCAGCTGAGATCTTAATGGGCGTTCAATTGGCGGGATAGTCGTTTTTTGAAATGTTTCTTTTTTATTTATTTTTTTGAAACTATTCTTGTTTGATTTTGCTGTTGCTTTCCTTTTATTAGTTTTTTGGGAGTGGGGGTGATCTGTTTGCCCCAGTTATCTTTTTATACCTTTCGATGGGTTTCAGGCATCTTCCGTCTCCGACGACTCGTCCAAAGTTTTTCAAGTGTCACGTGCCTGCGCCGCAGTCGTCCGGAACGACATCAACGTCGCCCTCTTCCTCTTGCCCCATCTGGTGTTGGAAGTGCTCCGATGTGATGACGAACACACCGATTTCATCGTAAACGAGGTGGGCCTGAGTTATTTGGCAAAAACGATAGCGTTTGGGAATGGGCGTGGTCCAATCTTAAGTCCTGCTTAAGATATTTAACATCGTTCAGATTTTGTACAAGTCTGGGAGTAAATCGATTTCAAAACTCCCTACTACGAAGTCGTTGCTTACCGCAACTTCATTGCGTTATTGCGAGTAAAGTGTTTATTTGAGCAATGCATGTTTTTTCACTTCAGGTCATGGCTGTTTTGGAGAGTACGGAGCAGGAGCCACGCAACGAGTCCGCCCCTTCCATCGCGAGTACGTCGAGTTCTCCACTGATGGGAGGAGATGGAAAGGTATGAGACTCGTTTGGCTCCTGCAGAGCTGTTTTAGGCAATCCTGACATGGTCGGTGTTTTCTTTGCTATCAAGGCAGGTCGCGTGTTTGAAGACCCGGATGTTCAGTTCGCTGTGCACTTGAGCAAGGTAACCAAGGCAACCGCTCATGGAGAGAAGCACAATTAAACAAATGCCTGCCAAAGACTTTCAAATGCCAGGCAGATGTTTTGTTTGGTTTGGTCGTAATTTTTCTGTAAAATTCCTGCCTCATTCAACGCTGTAAAGCTTCTGTCCTGGTACGAAGCCCTAAAAGAAGCAACAGTCAACCCGTGTCGTTCAGTCAACTTGACTTTTTCAAACGTGTTGTGCAAGTGTGCAAAGTTATATTCAATGCAGGTACATGCGAAGCAGTGCACCAGTCACGGTGCTTCTGGTGCTTTCGCACAGTAGCCACACACAAAAAACATGTTACGTCACGTGTTTTTCTTGTTCCAGCCCACGAACTTGCATGGTTCGTCTCTGTCACAGCAATGCACGCAAGCGGTGTTCACCGTTCTTGATCACGTGATGCAATGGCAGCGACAACCAGCGCCAACTACCGGAGGAAACGCTGCAAAAACGCGCCACGCGAGGTATTTGTTCGAGGTCGTAATCTTAAAATTTTCGTTTCCGATCCTTGTGCGAAGGTAACTTTGCAACAGACACGTCATAACGTTTTCCTGCGCTGCACTTCGGCACCGTAGTTAGTTCGGGCTTATGGTTGTAAGATCCGGGCTGGCGCGTGTGGAACATTGAATGCAGGCTATCTATATGAGGTTGTGAAACGCTGGCGGTGTATATACATACGCAGACGGTTGTTGGGCAATCTTTGTGCTGCAACTTACTTTTGCGTCATTGTCTGCGTTCGGGCTTATTTCGTGCCGGGTTATATGATACCATCGTTAGGCAGTTAGTGGCCCGCGGGGCGCATGTCGTCCGCCACAGCGTTTTCCATGGCCCGTGGATGCTTTTCGGAAAAATCCGAAATTTCTTCCAGCTCACCTTAACTTGAACCGGGAGTTTCTTCTATTTTCATCAAATTGCTGTTCTTTCTGCTAGAATGTATGGCCCTCCACTAAACGCGGCCTCTCAAAGTACCCCCCGAACCAAAGTATTTGCCCACCTCTGTATTATACTTTACTGCTGCGCGCCAATGTCAGTGCCGACTCACAACTTAATAGCCTTGGGGCAGTAGCGCAAAGTTAGAGCTTACTGAAATAGTGAATGCGGGCGACGGTTGTGAAGATTTTGATCAAGCCAAATGCTCTTACAAAATATCGGCGAAATTAAAGATGTTGCAAAACCAAAAGATTTTCGGTCTACGTCGCTGCTTTCTGCGAATTGACCACTAACATTGAGACCTTTCCGATTAGCACTTTGTGTGTCAGGGTTTTAGTGGAAAACAAGTAGAAAAAGAGTAACTTTGTGTGTTTTGCGACTCTTTTTACGCAAAGCTTTTCTGCAGTTGTTGTGGAGATTATTCTTGTCCTATCCTGTCTTGTGGATGTGCCTCTTGCTTTTTGCTGTCCTCATTTCACTGACCCCCTGTTTTCAAACGCAGGGAGCAAAGCGTTGCTGCCACATTCCTGGCTCGCGTCCCGCAGAAGACGCTTGCGCTCGTCTCGCTCAGATGCCACGCCCACTCTCGTGCCTTGCTGCATTTGGAAAATTACCTCAGGTAAGCAGCGAAACATTTGTTTTGCTTCAAATATCCGAATTACAGAGCTGCGAGGTTACGGACTTGATTATTTTCAAAAGTTCTTGCGTGCGAGGAGACCCAGCTGTGTATTGAAGTTCTGCTACAGCAAAGAAAATACCGCGTGCGTTCAAACAATGCAACATGCAGATCGCAAAAACCTCGTTTCTTAACTTTGCAGAGAGTCGTGTGATGGAAAGGTCGACAGCGAGGCAGCGTCTTTTCTGCAGCGGGCCTTCGTAGAAATGGACGAAACCGACGGGGTAGCCGGGGTAGTGTCCGTGAGGAGTGTCGAACCCACGCCCGAGACGCAGCTCAAATTGCTGGAAAGCACCGGTGCCCTGCAGGTGTGGTGGATGTTTGTTTGCGCGTCACTCTCATTTCCGAGTTGAAACTTATTGCTTTGTTTTGCGCAGTGGTTCTTAACCGGGGGGAACGCCCGCCCAGTGGGCTGTCAATAAATTTTCAGGGGGGCATGAGCCCTTGCGCGCTCCACATGCACATTTTGATCAATAAATTACCACCAACAAATACATTTGCTTTTACAACTTATTTAAAGTCAGGGCGGCTTGAAAAAAAAGGAAAATACTCAAGTGAGGCGTGGCAGAAGAAACACCCAGCTTTACGACACAGCACCCACGAGAAATTTCTGCGCCTTGCACACCGACTGGAGCTTCGTATCTGCAAGTGATGCCGTTCGCGCCTTTGTGCTTCGGCAACAGTCTTTCTGTAGCTCCGTGTTTGGAAAAGCTGCATCCCCTACCGAAGTCCAATCTTCTTTTTCTTGTAAAATAAACTGTTTACCACTTGCTTGTGCTGTCGTACGTAACTCTGTGACGTAAGTTATGCTCGAACTTGTAAGTGACTTACGATTCTCAGGATGCCGCTGCTTGCTATGAACGCATAATACGGAACAATCCCAATGATTTGTCGCATCACAAAGGCTTTGTCAAATGCTTGATTGATCTCGGGCAGTCATCCACGGCGGCGAACGTGATTGCTGGAATGCTCAGCGCTAATCCATCCTGGGAGGTAAATCGGAAATCTTTTTGGGTTTTCCTAGCGCATCTCCAAGAAAGGGTTGCCGGTTGCATGGAGGTTAGGGCTTGATCCTGAAGTTTGATTTAAAGAATCTGTTTTTAAAGTGGAGATAAAAATGAGTTAACGCTGACGATTAGCCATTTGTTTGACCGTGAAGTTGTCTTTTGCTGACCACATCAGACACACCTCTGGAACTTTTGTCTGCACACGTAAAAAGTTCTATGACTGCAGTTACGCCGCGTCTTCGACGTGCTAGTTAAAGTGCAGCTTGACTGGGCTGTACTTCGGGCTTCTTTGTTGTCTGCGACTTGTGAGTGTGGCGCAGAGGAGCAGACTGTTGTCCAATCCATCGACCTCCCCAGGAATACATGGCCTGACGGTTCCGGGTGAATGACGAGACAATCGAATGGCTGCTCAACACCTGCCTCGAGATCTAGTGCGGTCGAGCAGTGAATTACAAGAACTCGCTCAAACGATGAAGAAGTCGTCCTTTACCGCAGCCACGTTGAAATTTTGTGCCAGCCTTTTAATCCGACAGCGCCGTTGGTGGCTGGCGCTTGGGATTTCTTTTTACTCTGCTTTTGCAAACTACACAGAGTCATCTGAAACCTTATCAAGTAGAGGCTTGCTGGCGATTGGGAGAATGGGACCTCTTGGAGAAAAGTTTGGAGCTGCCGAGCATGACCAGCGACTCTGGTTGGAGCAACGGGATCGGAAGAACGCTTCTTGCCATAAAGAGCAACGAGTGGGACAAATGCCGGAAGTTACTCGACGTCAGTGAAGTTCAATGTCCTCTAAAAATTCTCTTAACAGCTTTCTGTTAAACATCAGCTCCCACATTTTTGCCGTCGTAATCGGTTCTACCCTTTTTTCGGAGTTGTACCTTCTGGCGTTTGTTATTGTGCTGGTTTCAAATTGTTGCATTTCATTGTGTTTGGATTTGAAACTTGCAGCCGTTTTGTCGTGTTACTGTGGTAACACTTGGTTTTTTCGAAGGTAGACGTTTGCTGGCGGAAGCTTATCGCTGCCGTGTCTTTCAACCTTTTGCTCTTCTGAGCAAACAGTACTCTTGTCAGTGACGACCCAGGTATTCACCGCATGATCATTAAAGATGTGTTTAACTTTTTTTTTAGAACATGTACTTGTGTCAGACCGGTCCTCTGTCTGCTGCAAGCATGGAGAGTGGTTCCTACCAGAGGGGGTAAGTTTTGTTTTACCTGAAAGAATCTGTAAAAACCGGCTGATTCCAAACCGTTGTCTCCTCTGTCGTCAGTTACCAGCACATACTCCGCCTGCACATGCTTTCCGACCTGGAGCGCGTCGTGGAAAGCCTCAGCCGATTGGACGGTTCGAGCGAGACCATTGACGAGCTCAGATTGTCATGGCAACAGCGTCTGCGATTGGTTCAGCCATCGTTCCGCGCCAAAGAACCGATGCTGTCCTTGCATAGAGCGTTGCTACCATTGCTCAGCAAAGTCGCGTGAGCGTTTTTTTTGCGACTTGAAGTGTTTATTATAAAAAAAACGTACGGAAAGCGAAGTCGCGTATTCGCGAGTTTTATTGAAAGTTTTGTGTTGGTCTGACAGACTCTTCATTGACGGTTGCACTTTAGAACACTTCGAAATCTTGCTTTTGAGATCTCAACCGGTCATGCGTTTAGGGTTGGTGCAGATGGCTGACATACCTCGCATCGATCTTTCAGGGGAGCTCCGAACGAATGCGAAAGGCAGCTGGGCAGACTTTGGCTTCAAAGTTCCAAGATTGCCAGGAAGTCCGGTCATTTGCAGACGGCCTACGGGGCCCTTCTCTCCGCCCAGGCTTTCCACCTACCCGAGTACTGCATAGAACATGCGAAGTGGCTGTGGCAAAAGGTAACTCTCACAGCGACAGAAACAATGGCGACATCTAGAGTTTTGGTTACGCAACATCATTCATTACGGAGCGTAACTGTCCGCAAAATGAATAAATCCCTACGTTTTTGGTTGTCTACAGCAGGGTGTCCCAAACTTTTTGAGCCGCGGACCCCCATTTGCGAATCTAAGCAAAGCGAACATTCCCGAATCCCGACGTCATAGACGCGGAATGCGAGAATCAATGTAAACAAGTTTTGCATTGCGAAATTTAAAATGGCACAACCAATCTTCACGATTGTAAAAGATGGCGAAATCATTTCAATTATGAATCACTGCAGTAATTATTTGCGGCAGTGCGCACATTGTACGATGTATATATTTTTACTTATTTTTTGTCATATATTCACGTACCCCTGTGCAGTGTTCTGCAGACCGCACTTCGGGAAGCCCTGGTCTACAGGTGGCCACGGCTTTGCATTTGTTCAACACCTCCCAGAGTTTTAGGTTTTAGAAGAATAGCTTCCTTGCGTCCTTTGCAGAACGAAAGTCACCAAGCGCTGCAAGCGTTGCAGCGTGGTTTCAGCGAACACTTTGATGTCGCCGACCCTAACGCAGGTCCCGAGCAACGCATGACCCGAGCAAAGGTCATGCTGCTGGTCGCCAAGCTCATGGAGCAGTCATCCAGCTTCGACAGCAACACTGTTCTGAGGCAGTACAAAGAGGTCGGTTTACTTTTCTGACACCGTGTTGATTATTTGGTAAACGCTTGCTTTGTGAATCCGGATCATGAGTTTACTGCAGGCAGCGTATTTTTGAAACGAAGTTTTCTCGATTAAGTTCTTACTTCTGCAAAGTGGTATAAGAATATTATAAAGCAGGAACAAGGGCATTTGAAAAACTGTCAAACAGAAACCTAGCCGTGATTTTACAAGCCTCCCCGCCTTTTTTCTACCAGTTTGGGAAAGTTTGATGAATTCTGTTCCTTGCAGGTTGTCGCTTACATGGGCGATTGGGAAGACTCGCATTACCACTGCGCGAAATACTACGACAAACTGATGACGACACTGCTGGGAGAAAATAGGGGAACGGGGAAGTCCCAGTGAGTTACCTATGTGTGCTGAAGCATATCCGCTTTCCAGATTCATGTTGGCATGGTACTGTCGCCTGCGACCGTAGATGCACGCCGTTGTTGTTGTGTACTTTTTCAAGTACGCAACAACGCCAGGAATGACTTTGACTGTGCTTAAAGCAAACGTCTACAGAGGCATTCGGTGCGCTGGTTTAACTTCGCTTGCGTCTTTTGAGATGCAGTCGTTTCTGCATTTCTTCCATTTCTAAAGCTTCCAAAGCAACGCTTTGCATTTGTCATGTATTTTGCACTTGTTACTGGTCTAAATCCCCGCCAATTAAGCACGTCGCACTGTGTCGCAACAGTCACCTTTATTACATCATGCATCACTACGGTCGGTCGCTCCTGTACGGGACCTCTCACATTTACGAATCGCTGACGAAGCTGCTCACGGTCTGGTTGGATTATGGAGCGAATGCGGCAAAGCTGGAGAAAGCTGGCAGACCTCAGGTACGCCAGGGATTTCAGTCGTGTTGCTTTATGACTCTCAAAATACTCATCGTATTTATTTCCGTTTTTTCTTTCGTTTGAAATCGGAATAAGGTATTCCAGCAATTTTTATAAAATTCAACTTTTCGTTGGCTTTGCACGTGTCTATGCTGCTGGCTTCCTGTTGGTCCATCCTCTGTCCCGTTACTTTCAACGCAGTCGTTCTTAAACCTTGGGTTAGATCGAACCAAATGGGTACAATGAGTCAGTCTCAAGGGTTGTGCAAAAGTATGGCGCGTGGTTCCATTTTGTGTGTTAATAAAATGTATAACCGTGTTCGGAACAAGTCAAGGGCGCAACCAGCTCTTCATTTCGGCGAGGGCAATTTTCATGAAATTTCATTCGATGACATCATCATGCTTACTCAACCGTGGTACAACTTTTTCGCAAACGGTCACAGATAATGTTCTCTTCGCAACATTTCCGAAAATGAGAACTTTTCAGTTTTAAGCATGATGTAGACCGAACCATCAGGACAGAGTAAAAATTGGTAGCCTAATACAAACACCTGGTTCTAATGCTTCCAACCGGAGTTTACCCGAACCCGAAACCAGTTTTTTTTTGGCTATTTTCTACTACCCGTAACCCGTGTTTTTTCAACCAGCAAACTCGGATATTTTAAAAAACCTAGAATTGCTGTTGTATTCAAATATTAGTAATTCTGATAACTCTGAAGTTGAAGAGTGACGCGTGCAACGGCCAAATTAGCAGGTTTGAACCTTCAACTGTTACCCAGAAGAGCGAGTGTGCGGGTTTTCCTCACTGACTACCGTTGTTGGTCCGTTTATAATGTCGTTCAGTTGACCTATTTAGATGAATCGTGACATCATTTTGCCCGTAATTGATGTCTACGCGAAGTTTAGTCTTTTCGCTAACCTAATTAAATAAGGTGGTTCTTCAAAGCTACACTGTATGGTTACTAGTTAGTCCACTTACAAACTGTTATGTGCTAGTTCATATACAAGCTGTGATTCTTTGCAGAATCAATTCATTCCTTTTCAGTTTGCAATAACTTTCTGCAAAATATTTGGCTTTCTTTTAGAAACGGCTATTAACTACTGGATCGTTAATCATACGCATTCCGTTTAAAGAAGTTAGTAATCAAAGAAACCCAGAAACGTACAGCCACTTCTCATGCAATAAGGCTCAACAAACACCAAACTGCAATTTGTGCTCTGTTATACAAAAACAAGCACTGAAAGTTTAGTCAACCATTTGAAATCAAAGCACAGAAATCAAGTAATCCTTGAGAGTGAAGATCACAGCACTAACATAGCATAAGAAGAGGTCCGATCACCGATTGTGGTAAAGGAAATGAGTGTTTTTGAGGCTACAAAAATGAGGTCAAAATACCTTGAAAAACTGTACCATGCCTTAATAACAAATTCACATCAGTGGAACCGGAGAGGGCTTCTTCAGCCACAGGACTATTTGTCACAAAACTCAGAAGCTCACTGAATGATGAGAGTATGCTTTGATTGTCGTGCGTCAGTATTGCAAACATCAATAAAATACTGTACTTGACGTAATTAATAACTCGCTAATAAACTGCGCAGTGGCCAACTGTAGTGCTATCTAAATCAGGGGTCTCAAACACGCAGCCCTCGAGGACATTTTGTGCGGTCCGCGATGCGTTTGGGAAATTTCATACAAACAACACCTAAGTTATTTGGTTTATTAACCGGGGTTTAAAAGTGCTTGGCCAGCGAGTGAACAAGTTGCTTTCAAACGAACGTACAGACGGATAGAAAGTATTTGCCTGTAACTCACGATACCTTTCGCAGGAAATAAGATGTAAAAGCTGTTTCTTGTAAGGTTGAGGTACCGCCATTGTTGCGTCAGCATCTTAATGCGGCCCTCGGGTTGCTTCGGGTCCTAATTTCGCTCATGGAGCAGTTTGAGTGTGAGACCCCTGATCTAAATGATGTTGAGCTTTTCTCCCTCAAAATCGCATTCATTTCAAAACCCGAAAAAAACTTTTTCCTCGGCTACCCCAAACCCGGGTTTTCAATTTTTCCCGAATTGGAACACTACCTGGTTCCGTACTCATTTAGTGCAGTCATGGCTTTAGTGTGGCAGATGTATAGGCTACTAGTAAACTTACCTAACTTTTCGTCTTGTTTTAGCAAATTCGTTCTAGCCCAATTCTTCTAGCATGTGTTTGAATTTCTATCACAAATGAAGATCCCAAACTTGATGTCAAGGGTGAGGGGATCTTTAAATGCTCTTATTTAGGGAAAAACAGATTAGGTGTCTTGTGTCTTTGGCGCATAACGGATCAGGTGTGTTTGCTGCAAAAAGGCCCTATCTGGCATCCACGAGTTGTGTAAAAGTTTGAGAAACAAGTTTAAGGCTATGAGGTTTCATTGCTTGTACTGGTTGCAATAGTTACGGTCTGGTAAAGCGTCATTTGGAGCCAAAGTGGTGTAGTAAAGTAGGTAGGCGTGTTGAACATTTGACTGGCACTCATATTACACTATGCTATAAACCCTTTTTCCCAAGCTGTAGTACTGGCAACAACCTAAGAAGACTCTAAAACAACGTTTTTTAAGAAATGTACTACGTTGATATGGTGATCCGTTTTGGTCTTAACAAAAATAACCAAGAGGTCGCAGAAGAGCAAGCAGTTTGACGTGACCACAAACTCTTTTAATAACAACCAACATGTCAAGATTTCGCTTATCACTTTGAAAGTTTCTGCAGTTTACGCGGTTCAACAGTGCTCTAATGTTATAAAGTTTCATGAGGCCAAATTGAGGCCTGTCTCTGTAAAAAGTTGTACACCAGCAAAAGGATTAAAAAACGCCTTAGAAATACCAACATTTTAACAATTCCAGCATATTTTTCGTTAAAGACTTTTCTTTAAAATGCTTAGAATATAAAATTTCATCTTAATTATTTTAAAGTTACTGCAAAATGTCAAAATTGCTTTACAATGTTTTGAACATTTCGGGGGGTGCAAATGCCCCCCACTGGTTGCGCGCCTGGAATAAGTCATTCCGTTTTTCCACTTGGGAGGAGTTGAGCGAATGCAAGGATGAAACTTGCGAGGTGCGGGTTCGTTCAGTAACTCCAGCACGGTTAAGTACCACTGATCTAAAACCGAATACATCTAACAAGTAGTAATCGTTGCAAAGGTAAAGACTGGTGAAATTCCATCTTGTCTAAACGTTGCTTTTCAAAATAAATTACCCTGTTTCAGAGCGACGAAGATGTTCAACGTCTAGTAGACGTCATATCCGATCTGCGTCTTCGACTACCGGCTTACGTGTTTTACGTCGCTTTTTCCCAGCTCACGTCACGGATATGTCACCAACACTCGTATGTCGTCGTCTTTGCTCGGTCCGCCTTTCCTTAAGAACCGTTCGTGTTCTTTGCCCGCTTTCGTGTTTGTGAAGCGCCGACTGTTGAATCTTGCTGCTGCTTGTCGATCTCCGCAGTTTGCGACCACGTTAATAATCCAGGAACAGACTGTTTTTTGTTTGTTTCGGGCACGGCAATTGGCGGCAGGTCGAAGCCTGGAATCTGCTTCTTGCCGGGGCGGTTTATATGAACGCTCCTGCTCAAAGAGCGCTACGGCGATTCACTCATTGGCCGTGGGTCGAACACTGAATTATCGACGCCCAAAAGTCTATGTTGATGTGCAGTGTTCCCAATTTTTTAATTTTAAACTGATATTAATTCTTGCGGTGTGCAAAACGAGAACACGCTTGGCTGGTATTAACGCAAGTGCCTGATACTGGCATCATCCCTTTCATCCGGACACGTTCAATTAACTTAAACACATGAAAGTTAAAAAATCAAAGCAAGTAGAAACCGCGATTGGCGCATTTCATATTTGCCATTCTCAGTTCAGCGACGTATTCAGTTCCTGCAAGAAGTCATTTGCGTCCGCAGGCCCACGTACTTCGAGCTGAAGGAGATGCTGGTGAAGGTGATCCAGGCCTTCCCGCAGCGGACCGTCTGGCTCATGCTGGCCATATCGAAGTCGTCGTTCAAGCAAAGGGCGTCGCGATGTCAAGACATTTTTCAACGCGTTTCCTTCCAGGACGTCGTTATTTCAAAATTTGTGATGGACGCGACGAAGTAGGTTTTTCTCCGTCAACGTTTCGCCGCGCAACAGAACGCGCTACCGACGCTGCCCAGCGTTGCCAGGTCAACCGGAGCCGTTTTGCCCTAGGCTCAACCGTGCCGGGATTGGAAGCAAGCAATCCAATCCTTCAGGAAGCAAGCATTATGGAGTTGTTTCTTTTCACCCCAAGCGTCTCCGGGCTTCTGTGTCGTCAGTAAATCATGTTTGCCCCGGACCGACTGCGCAAACTCGAAATTTATAGCGCTCGTTTGACCAACGGTATAGGTTTAGGAAAACGTTTGAGCCAAAAGTACAGAAACCCAACACCTGGTCGTGTTGTCGATCTTTCGCTGTTTTTCCACCAAGCTTCAGTTTCAGTTGGGAAAGAGGTTCTCTTGCAAATGCTGCAGTCATGTACAAAAATCGGTAAAGAACCGGAATCTTTGTGGCGTTGTGGTTGTTAGCAGCCGATCAACTTTAATCGTTCTTCGTTTCTGGGGAATCCCCTAGAGAAAGTTTCCATTATGGAAGGTACAACCCGTTGAATGTTCGTTTTGATCGCTATGTTTGCGGCAGTTCTCCTGCTGTCAGTTGACTGTTTAATAGAAGTCAAAAAATAGCACTGAAGCAGTCGCCGAGGTGTCTGACTATAAGTGCAACTGACACAACTCGCCTGAAATATACGCTACTCGTCCGAGGTTGCGTATTAAACATTTCAGGTTTTGTGCGCGTGGCTTGAGCAAGAAAAAGTCATACTACGAATTTAAAATGTATATTCGATGGCCTTTCCTATTACTTTCACCTTACGCTTCAGGTAATGTGAAGGTTAAAACTGTTCTCATGACTTTCGAACTCATCCACGTGCGTTGAGACCCGTTTTTGCGTGTTCGAAGATTAACCAACAAGCTGCTGGAACTTTGCAACAAGCCGACCGGGAGTATTCATCCGCTGAGCATCAACACGCATTTCAAGTCACTCAAGCGCCTTGTGGAAGACTCCTCCTTCAGCAAGGTGAGTCAAGTTGACGCCCGCCCTGACTTTGCTCACGAGCGTGCCCGCGACTGAGGCGCTGTCGTCAATAATGCATGCTTTCGATGAACTGACATTTAATTTTTTTTAATTTGGTTTTGGTGACAGCAGTTGGCGATAGGTCGATGCCTGTAATTTGCTTCTTGCCCAGGCGGTTGAGGTGAACGCTTTGGCCCAAGCCCAAGCAGCGGGTCGAACGCCCAACCTTCCAATTGAGAAGCGGACGCTCTGCCACTGAGCTATCGCAGCTTTATAATAAAGTTGGAACTTGCGCATATATTTTTTGCAAGTTTTTGTTCCTTTTGCTTCGAGTCTGACGTGATCATCTTTCGTTGCAGGTGATGCTCCCTCTTCAGAAGTTCATGACTGCTGCGTTGCCGGAGAGCAAGTCGGGTGAGAAGCCGGAGTCGCAGTCGTCGCACAATCCCTTCCCGGACCCGGTGGTTCACATTGTAGGATTCGAAGACACTGTGAGTCTAGAGAGCACGAACCCGTCATTGACGCAGGCCTCGTTTGTGAACTTGTAATGCAGTGCGATTGTGATGTTTTGAAATGATGCGAACATCGTTTTTTTTTTTTATCTTGGAGACAATACCCTGCGTACCACATTGAACCGAGCGGGCAAGTATCGAGACGCCGCACAAGTTTCTACAACGCTCGAACAAACTTGCCGTGTGTCGTCATTCCGCACCATAGCAACGTATCGCTGTTTTGATGACTTTGGCATGGCAAACGCGAAATTTAAGTCGTGCGATTACGGCTTCTGGATATGCGCTTGAAATGCACATACACATTGGTGTCCACAGAGGAAAATAGCTGTTATTTGGAATGGCAGGCCAATGTGCGCGTGAAAAGATACAACAGCGCCTGTGTTGACTATTTTTGCTGAAACGCGGTAATTTGATGTTTTCGACCACCTTTGGGGTTGCTTTTCTCCCACAGCTGAAAATTTTCGAAAAAGCAGCAAGTCTTGGTCCTAATTTGGATCTCACGTCCATTTTCGTGCAATAACGGCGTTGTCAAATCCGCCACAAGATCACCTCACTTTTTCCTGTCGTTGTTCCTGTTGCCTAGAACTAGCAGCTTTATTGAAGCAGTACACATGCAGCGATGACCAGGCTTTTTCGCAATGAAAACAAGAAGCAAGGTTTAGTTTTTGTTCCTTGAAAGCAAATAAGTTGCGAATATTTCGCTGCCATGAAAAACTTGTTATTATATATCTTCCAATCTCGTGGCCTGATTGTTATGTAACAACGAGTGTTTATTAGTGGTGCTATGTAGATTAAACAGAAAGGTAGTCTATAGACCTGAAGTTTTTCTTTTCTTTTGACAATGAACATAGATCTCACAAACGCATTGTGAAGACTTCCACTTTTCATAGAATTTGACATCAGCATATCTCTTTTTCGCCTGAACAGATGATTGTTAGTTGAATGTCACTTGTTGTTTTTCCTTTTGTGAAGCCTTTCATCACCTTGCAATTTAACACTGGAACCATTACTTTGTTTGTTACTGTTTGACACAATGAACGGTGGTTTTCAAGGTTGAGATTCTGCCGTCACTTCAACGACCGAAGAAAATAACGATCCGTGCAAGTGACGGCAGCAAGCAGATCTTCCTGTGCAAGCCCAAGGACGACCTGCGCAAGGACGCGCGGCTGACCGAGTTCGCCGCCATCGTCAACAAGTGCTTGAAGAGGGACCCGGAGTGCGGCAGGAGGCAGCTGCAAATCAGAACCTACGTATGTTTGTCGCGTGCCCTTGCGTTTTTGAAGCTTCTTCTTTGTCAAGTTGCGCACGCGCGCGAGACTGTGCAGGGCTATGAACGATTGATGAAGTCTGATTTGATTTGTATGTGTTTTCCCGCATAACGCGTGCAAGTGATTGACGACCGTTGTTAGTGGCCTGTGTTTACGGTGCAATCCATGTCACGCGTATTATGTACCCATGTGATCGCGAACTGCCTGACGGGAAAACCTTGAAAAACCTCGTGTGTTGACGATGCGTTAAAACCGACACGTGTAGACGGCAGTTTCGTTGAGAAGATTCGCGATGGCTGCAGAATTGCTGAGCGTGGCGCGAAGTTGCCGAACGACGAGGCAACCCTTGTATCTTTCCTGGCTTCCCATAACTTCAGAACTTCTATGACAACTGGCAAGCCGCACGGGGACTATGCAGAGTTCTTCCCTGCTTGTGACATTGGTTGTGGTTAGAATTTTTTGCTCTGCAACAGTTCGCAGCTGTTCAGAACTGTTCAACAGTTTTTGGGAAAGCAGTCACGTCGCTAATGTGGGGCGGTGGCACCGAGGACTCTATTTAGAATTGTTACCTCCCATTTGATGTTTAAGTTTTTATCATAAACACTTCGTTCTTGGCTTTATTCGGAATTTGTTGATAAAGTTTTGCGAATTTCAACGCAAACCTTAATTTTAGTCGCTCGCTAAAAGTTCAAAGCGAGGTTTACCAGTTCGTGGAAAAATGTGGACGCATTGCTCCTATACGGAGAAGCTTTCAGACCCTGAGAAAACTTGCTGTCCTTCTTGCTCTTCCGCTCCACTGCTCGGGTTGCATCTACGCATGTGGATCCGCCAACATGTGCTGTGATGTGCTCCGTAACGTCAAATCGCCAGTTAGTTCGTATCACTATGAGAGACCCAGCAACGGACTTGCATGCGGCAACCGACGTTTCAGGCGGTCGTTCCACTGAACGAGGAGTGCGGCCTGATCGAGTGGGTCGAAAACTTGAAGCCCCTGCGCACTTTGCTGCTGCGCCTGTACAGGCAGCGCGGCACGCTCTGCTCCAGCCGAGAAATCCTGTCTTTCATGCCCTCCAAGCAATCGCCAGTCGAGTATGTCTGATTGCACTTGCGTGGTTTGCCGCTACACATCATTGTGTGCTCGAAATCGAATTGACGCAAGTTGCAGTGGGTTTGATTGCTTGGCAACCACAACTATAATTTGCACAAGGGTGTATTTTGACCACTAAGCTGTCACATGTTTTTGTCAGTGTCTTTGACTGATCGGGGTGCTGGGAGTGTGAACTCATTTTTAGGTTCTTCCAAAACGCCCACTAGACTTACTTGCTGTACGGGTTGGGAAATGAAAACCCTTGTGTTTTATGCGTTTATACCGTTTTTGACTTCTACCTCGGCTTTTGATATACCTGTGAGATTTCACTTGTCCCTTCCTCGAAAATTTCATCCACGACTTAAATCTTGCGACGACGCTGAACGCAGATAACTCGCGAGTCGTATTCACTCCTGCCTTTGTGTATTTCTCCCCAGTCCGTGGTCCCCCTCAACGAGGAGTGCGGACTGATAGAATGGGTGAGCAACACGCACGGGTTGCGTCCCATCCTGCTCTCCATATACAAGGCAAAGGGAATTTACACGAGCGGAAAGCAACTGAAGGCCTGGCAAATGAACGTCACGGAACCACTGCAGTATGTCCTTGTTTGTTTCTTTAAACGGATACACGGTGTTGGTCATTAGATCATTCACGTGCCACTGCTAGAGTGGGCTTCGGAATTTTAAAGAAAGCCAGCGCGTATGCTTGAAAGACCACCATATTTATTATCTGCCCTGGGCGGAATATTGTTCTTGCACACATTACACGTTTGTCGTGCAGTTCCTGTGTGTTGTGTCGTCATTTCCTGCTAAACCTTTTCTATGACTACACGCGCTCTGTTGGACCCGTGACAAATACTTGTCCACGTGTCTGCTGGTCAGCTGCAGCAGAATAAAGCCTCCGAGCTGAGGCAGCTCTGTGGCTGTTTTTCGAGCGACGTGGAACCAAGCACTGCTGTTGGTGTCATTTAGGTTCATCGCAAAACAAGAACCGATTCTTGCCGATGTCACGCTGAACAGTTATGAAAATGTCGTAAGTGCATCCTCTGCTGAAACGGCGCATCCTGCATCTTTTTTTCAGCAAGAAACTGCACACGTTCCGCACCAAGCTCCTCCCTCGCCACCCCCCGGTCTTCCACGAATGGTTCCTCACCACCTTTCCTGATCCCAGCGCGTGGTACAACGCAAAGCTGGCTTATGCCAGATCTGTCGCCGTCATGTCCATGGTAGGATATGCGTTTGCTGTAGATTGTGTTGCAGACACGTGACGAGCCAGCTTGACATATAGAGGTGCCTTAGAAACTGACAGAATCTTGATTAAGTAAGTAACAACGAAGGTTTCGGACACCTGCTTAGAATTATGTCATCGGCAGATAGATTGCAGCGTGGTCTTTGTTCTGTGCACGTTTACACTTCGTTATGGTTCTTAAATGTGACATCTTCACGTTATTGAAAAGTAGGCTGCTACTATTTTCGTTTTCAAGGTCTCAAAATAGTTGCGGTCGTTCAATTGTTACCTCCGTGCACTAATCTTCCGTTGCTGCCGCAGCGTCACTTGGTAATTATGGGCGTCAGAAGGAAGGGGGGTTTGAACCCCTGTTGGATTATGAAATTTGATATTATCCTATTACTTTTTTAGCAGAAAAATGTTTTTCTTCTAGTTTCGAGTTGGTAAAATGAAATTTTGCTCTTGTTACCCCCCCCCCTTGAAAAACTCCTTTTGGCCACCCACGAAAAACCCACAATGTCCCCCCTGGAAAAAATTCTTGCGACGCTCATGTTGTTAATAAGATGAAGGTGTTCTCGGTTCTAACGCTGACTTGCAATCGATGTTCAAAGTGCACGACACCCGTTGCTCTTATGAAGCTCGGGCTGCCCTTGTCTTTCACCCTACGCTCGCGTGCACGATTGAACACTTGTAAGTTTTCACACAGGTCGGTTACATCCTGGGACTGGGCGACCGGCACGGCGAGAACATCTTGTTCGACGCTAACAGCGGCGAAGCGATGCACGTAGATTTCAATTGTCTGTTCAACAAGGTAATAATCAAACCTTTAGTTTTCTTTGTGGCGAATATATTTTCCGCTTGAGTCGATTTTACGGCTGTCAGGCTCAAAAAATGCATGTCGCCCGGTAACGAAACACAACTCAGCAACTTGTGGTTGAAATGAAACCATACTAAACGTTTCGACAACACTGATTATGGATTGTTATTCTGTTCTACCCACACACGCACCCCGCCTACATACTTGTGTTGTGGCGCTTTTGTGTTTCATTCAACGAATTTTTGCTGACGGCAAAAGTAGTTGTTTTTGAAACGTCCAATTTGATTTCATTTAAATCGTTAATTGTTGCGTTGTTCCTGGCAAGACTTTTCAAGTTTCAGTCTATTCCGTGTCGAATAAAGCTTTGGGTGAAATTTGTTGTGCACAAGCAGCTCAACTTCTCAATTTCCAGTACTTTTTTCCGTCAACTGATTTGAAACAAAACCGAAAGTTAAATTTGAAAACACTTTGTGTTTCAAATGACGCCTTCAGCCCAGCGAGTTCAAATACCTCAGAGTGTTGCTGTTTTTGTTTTTTTTTAAATTATAATATCTGTCGTGATGGTGTCGCAAAATTGTTCCAGGGTTTGACTTTGGAAGTCCCGGAAATTGTGCCGTTTCGTTTGACACACAACATGGTGGACGCCATGGGCCCTACGAAGTATGAGGGATTTTTCAGGCGCGCTTGTGAGGTCACAATGAACGTTTTGCGAGAGCAAAGAGAACCCCTCATGAGGTAAGGAAAGTCGTCCTTTATCTTGGACTCAATTGTTGTTTGCTGTCGAATATTGTGGCAAAACCGTTTTCTGCAGTGTTTTGAAGACCTTCATCCACGACCCACTTGTCGAATGGAGCAAGAGAGGGCGTGTCGGGGGCGCGTTCGACGAAAGTTCTGGTGAAATCGTCAACGAGAAGGCCGTGTCCCACATCAATGACATCGACAAGCGATTGCGTGGCATCGTGGCCAAGAACAAGGGCCTTCCTCTGTCCATAGAAGGCCACGTGCATTATCTCATACAAGTAAAGTGGACATTGCTGTTTCGCTTTCGCAGTTGTATTAGAACAGAGGTTCCCAACCTTTTTCTTACCATGTACTCCTTCAGCATTCCGACAAATGAGCATGTACCCTACAGCATTTCAACAGATAAGGATGTACCCCTTCAGAATTTTAGCAGATGAACATATACCCCTAAAACTCCTTGTGACAAAATATTTGCTCATGATTCTTAACAGATATATTAAACAATATACATATAATAACTTTTGAAAATAATATTTAGTGATATATGTATAAAGATATGAAAATAAGCAACATGTAAATATATTTTTACCGTCTATTGCTAACCTTAAATGTACCCCTTCGGATAGGCAAATGTACCCCCAGGGGTACATGTACCCCAGGTTGGGAACCCCTGTATTAGAAGGTTTCAGCAAGTTAACATGCTTTGAGAGTGCCTGCTACTATCCTTAAATCTGTTGCTGGCAATCGTTCTACCTCAAGCTCAAAGGCAGGGCTTCTCACCCTGTGGACCATGGCCCACTAGTGAGGCACGGAAGAATTTTTGACCTGCCTCGGCCTGGTATTATTGAAAATGAGTACGTTTTGCAAGACGCACGTCGAAAACAGTGGCTCTTGTTGCCATGAAAACGAAATCTGAAGCAGGTTTAATGTGGAAGATGACTTGATCTGTGCATTTTAATGTATTGAGCCTCGAATGTCTTTGCTTTGTAACAACAAGCAAGCTCGGCCTTCGCATTGATTGTGGCGCACGTTGCATTGTAAAATGTTGCTTTTGTTCCTGCTCTATGCATATGCAATAGTTGTCGCATTGGAGAAGTTGTATAGTCGGTGGGCCACGGACCCTCTGTTTGCCCACATGCTTGAAAAAGTTAAGAATCCCTGCTCTAAGAGCAACTAAACCGACTCGTGGCAAAACTAGAACCAAGCTGTGAACGCCCTGGTTGGACTGAATGAAGTATGTGCTTGCGGTGTGTTAATGAACATCGCGTAATGCCCGGGCATGTTGGTCTCGCACTAGTTGACTCTGAGTGATGCACATAATCTTCGACTTGCTCCGCCTTGTGCGCCAGGGTTCCCACGCGGTATTGAAAAAGTACTGAATTGTGGAATCGGTTTTCAAGACCTTGAAAGTATTGAATTTGGCCAAAATGTACATAAAAGTATTGAAAAAGTATGGAAATTCTAAATTCAGTCATTTGTTTATTCAAATTTTGTTCTTCACTGATTACAGTTCTGCAGATGTTTTTTGCATTGTGTTCCACGAGTAAAATTTTAGGAAAAATGAAGCTAAATGATGGTATTAAAGTATTAATTTAGTATTGAAAAAGTATGCAAAATGGTTTATGAAAATGTGTGGGAACCCTGTTGTGCACATTTCGATGCTTGTTTGCTTTCTGGCGCTCGTTTTAATCTCTAATTTTTTTAACCAAGTTTCGGCCGCAGTTCACGCATTAAGACAGGTATTGGGTTTTCCTGGGAAGCGTTAATATATTTTGTGTTTTTTCATATCCAGTTAAGTTGTTGATCAGGTTTCTCGTCGACCTCTTCCAAAGAACGTTTGAGCACAAATTCCCAGCACATGGATGTCGCTCGGAAACCCTGCACAGAATTTGAACCGTTGCGGAATCTGAGATACTCCATCGCCTTCATGTTTGCAATTAGGTTTTAGAGCTTCTTGTTAAATACTTAAAATCTGCTGAAAATGGTGGTCTTTTAATTGCGCACGCTAAGGCGTCATGTAGGATCGCATTTCACGATTCCGAAATTTTCGTTTGCTTCGTTTTTGTCAAAACTGGTCGCGCGACGCGTAAACGGAATTGCCGTAATGTCAACCTTACGGTGATAACCGCTTATTCGTCTGCATTGGTATCGTTTTTCAGTTTCCTTCTACATTTATGCAGGAAGCCACGGATGAGGAGAAGCTCTGTCAGATGTACATTGGCTGGGCTCCTTTCATGTGATTGCCTTTCGCTGACGTCTGCAAAGATGCGCGGTTCAAATTGTCGCGAGGCTTTGCCCGGGTTATTATCGGACACGACAGTTGGCGAGATTCAACGCTGAATGCTTTGATGTCTTGACTCGAAAGTTTTGGGAAAACGATTTGGGAACTCAAAGGTTTGGGGAAAAAAGACGCTCCATGTTCCAGAACGAACATCTGTGTGAAACAATTGTCTGGAGGAAATTGGCAAAGTGGTATTTTGCTGTTTTCTCCGTGTTTAAACCCAGCCAGACGATTAGTGTTTGTGGACAGGGGCAGATATTAAAGGGAGGCGAACGAGGCGTTCGTCTCGGGCCCCCCTATGAGAGTTTCGCACTTAGTTCTTGCATTGTTTTTTTTTAAGTTCATGAACCACTCTGGAGCCACATTTAATAAGCTCTGAACCAAGTCATATGTTTTTCAAAATAAAACAAAAATTACATGCAAATGTGCCAAAGGGGGCTCCTCAACAACTTTAATGTGTAGTTTTAGAGGCGTCACGGCACCTAAATTCTAATATCCATCCGTTTCGGAACATATGTTTTACGTTCGGACCAAAGTAAAAAGTGCTTATAGGTGAAAATTCATTTTGTTGTTAAAAGCGTCGTAATTCGCGACTTTATTTTGGCAGCGATACGATTTTCTCTGCGATTGCCAGTTGGCAAAAGCTTAGTTTTGTAAGCTATTGCTTGGAAGCAAAAAGGTTTTCTGAAACGGCACGTCACGCAGTAATCATTCCGCCGACTTTTTCATCCTCTACCGGTTTCGCGTCTTCGTTTCTGCTTAAAACGTAGTGCTACGTCTCCGAAGAAGTTCACTGTGAAATGTTAGTAAAACTACCAGCCCCGTCGCGCCCGGGGACTTGAGGGTTTAACTTCAAGCTCTCCCAAACAGAAATCTAAGTTACCCGTTTGCGCGACAATATTTAAAGTTAGTCGCTCTCATACGATCTCATGCTCCTTAAACGCACGACAGGTCCTGGGTCGTTTATATGAAAATTCTTACTCCGTATAAAACTGCTTTTTTGCATTGTTGTTGTTGTTGTTGTTTGGTTTAACGTTTTTGGGGAGAGCGTCTACATCTTAGACGCGATCACCAGCAGCCACCGAAATCGCAGAAGTGGCGAAACGCTACCGAGCGTTTCCATCGCAGGCACGCGGCAGGAGTGTACAAACGCACAGCGACGCGGGAAAATTCAATAAACAAACAAATAATCAATTTCAGCCGCGTCTTGCCACTGCTCAGTGTAAATCAGCCTTTAGGCTCATTCATATTAGCCCGAGTTACCAGACAGTTTATCGTTCGTTTGAAATTATTCTCGAAAGGGTACTGTCCACTGGATTGGAATTCAAATCCAATGTTCTATGCAAACCCATTGCTTCAAAAAAACATTCAATCTGATATGAATTAAATTGAAAAAATACTTAATTGCAGAGGGCAGCTCGGGCTCCAATGGATGAACCCGAGTAAAGAGCGAGCGAACGTATTCGAGAGAGCAGTTGTTGCGAACGATATTTTTTGATTCACGTCACCTACAAATTGCACGCGGAAGGCCAACATGAAACGAAAATATATGAACACTGACAATGCCCAATGGAAAGAGCCAGAGTTAACAACCTTAATCAGTGAAGTAGGTGGTAGCACAAACATGCAAGCTCGCGTTCTACAATATAAAGCGTAGTCGAAGGCTCGGGTTGATCCCGAGTGCTGGAATCGCCACTGCCGACACATGATTTCAATGTTTTCGCACAAAGATTTTTCCCCGCAAACACGTGCTGGTGTTGGTTGACTTGTCAACACTCGGCATTCCACAGACCGACTCGATTTGAATGAGTAAGCGGCAACTAAAAAAACGCACTGTGACCTTAATCCCCAGTAAAATGGACATCGTTGCGTTGTCAGGCAGCCTTACGCTTTATTGCACGGCATCGGCGAAGCACGATGACTGTCTGATCGCGAACGATAATCCCGACCTATGGTTTCTGGTCATACTTCTACTGGTTCGCAACGATTTGATCCAATTAGTTGAAGACAACACAGCAGCTTCGCTTGGTCTTCTACGTACAGTAGCAAACTTCTTTACAACGTTAAACAGACAAATAAGTTTCTCAAAAAAAAAAACAAATATTCCTTAAAACGCGCAAATCAATTTCGGTTTTTGTCGTACAATTCCAATCGTATTCGCTTGGAAGTTCTATCGCAACATTTTTGTCTTAAAAAATCCATGTTGACTAATTCTCAAACCTTGCAAGTTTGTTATACCTAAGTGAAAGCAGGGTAGTATGAAGTGTTTAGATAACGAAGAAAAAAGTGAATGCTCCCAAGTGGTTAAGCTAAAACTTAAACTAATTTGTTTTACTTTCTTGGTTGGTAGTTTGTGGATTTTGACCTGTATAAGAGCTTACTTGTAACATGCTCATTTGGCCATCTAAGGAAAAATATAGCGACACATGTACGTTCAACAGAGCTGAAGCTTGACAGCGTTCGACCGTAAAAAGTTGTTTCAATGAAGTCATTTGCGAGAGTATGCCCGAGCGAGTTTATCAACCGCGTTGCGCAATATGTGCACATGCTCACCGGTAGAATGCATACATTTTTCAATTTTACTTGTTTACTAATATTGTTTGCAAGGTATCAGCTTTAAAATCGATTGTTTATCAGCCTTGTCTAATAATTTTAATTGTTTTTTTTAGATGAGTACTATTTTCTGTAAAATTAAAAGACTAACTTCTGCTTGATCGTATTTTGCAAAAGTGAGAGATGAACGTGCATTTACATCGATTTAAAACAAGTTTCTTTAAGTAAGAATTATCACTTTAAGTAACTAATACAGCTGAAGGTCGGAGCTGGAGTAGGATAATCGAAATTGCCAGGAGTCGGAGTCGGGACTTCCGACTCCACAGCCCTGCAAATAATGTAATGTTTTTCCGTTTTTAATGGACCAAAACGTTCTGGAGCCGGAGCCAAAAACTTTTAGAGGTTTGAGCCGTAGCCAAAAATTTTGGATGCCTGGAGCTGGTGCCAAAGTCCGAAATTTGAGTTTCGGCTCCACAGTCCTGGTTCCAACTACTGACTTTTTATCTGCAAGTTTTTTAAAGCAGATTGCAAATTGGTCATCTTAAGTCATATGGCGATTCCACCGGTCTTGTTCATGCCAAGACGATTGCGGTATTTGATAAGCATGCGCAGTTACTTGGTTGAAACTTGCTCAGAAATATATTTTGTGGGAAACTTCATTAGTAATATTAGCTTAACTTTCCCCAAAACTTCCGGAAAACGCTCACTGCACCTGATCCAAACGTCTGACCATCCGTGATAATAACATGGCACAGGCTTCATCATCGCTTTGGTTAGTCGATGAAAAGTTCCTGGATGTGGAATCGCGTTCGCTTATGTTAGTTAACTGGCAAAAAGGCACATCACCAAGTCAGTTTCTATGCAATCCAACTTTTGGCGGTATTTACACAACAAAAACCTCAAACTACGGGTGGCGGAAACAATTTTTTGGAATTTTTGGTTTAGCCAAGATGGGTGTGGTTGGACTTATTTTGCTAGTATAAGTTATCCCTTTCCTAGCCTACTGTACTGATATACTGTGTCATTAGTCAGAAGAACACAGTACAGCTATACCTGCAAGCACAGTAAAACACTCGAACTGACCGGAAAACATGATAAGCACGTTTTACAACTTACGGCTAACTGTAATTAATTTTGCTAGCCATTAATCGCTACGTAAATCATCTCATTAAAGTCATTTTTAACGTATTTTTTAATAGAAGACACTTGCTTCCGCTGTTGTACCCAAGTTACGAAACAAAGTTTATAAAACACATGATAACGGACTATGACGTGTTTTGCCTACGAAACAGTGTTTCGGCAATGCTTTACCGAAGACTATATGAAGTCTTGTTTCAAGGCACTTTTGCTATTATTAACACATGCAGTTGGGGGGATTTTTGTCAGTTCACGGGAGGAAATAATTAGGCTAAGCTTAATCACAACGTTTTATTAATATTCTTAATTGCAGCGCAAGTCGATGTGATGATTCAGTGGTAGCAGTGTTATGATTGTTGGACCATTTTTAGTATCTTCAAAGAAACTGAAATTTTTCGTCTTTGAGAAATGGCGTTCGGTCGGTTGGGTATTTTCTGATAGCTATTTCAGTGTTGGTTGTTTTCAACCAACATAAATATAATGAAACGAACCAATGCATACTAATGTATATGAGGAAAGTCCAAAATTCCGCGCGTGTTGACATGCCTGGAGACTTGCAAATGTCATTGCTTGATGTCGCTTGTTGACACACCTAATGCAACGAATAGGTCAACAAACTACTTATTGCAACAATTTCCCCACCATTTTATCTTATTTTTAACATTAGGCTTAGCAGTATACCGGAAAATTCATCAGAACCGCAGTGGTTGACTCCCAACCAGTAACACTCTCCGTGGCCTTGGATAGTTAGTGCAGTAACGCGTTACACAGGACAATGTTAGTTTGACTGTTATATCATCAGTCCTATATCTTGTGTTTCATAACCTTTTTTACGAAACATGGAGTCGAAAGTGTATCAAATGAATT
>Ga0210059_1000396_pt1 | contig 53710 bp, 42 predicted proteins | sample Ectturendosymbi2_FD_188042 | JGI IMG/M metagenome (GOLD analysis project Ga0210059, IMG submission 188042) | Ecteinascidia turbinata endosymbiont from Florida, USA - Sample 2 (SPAdes) (version 2) | ecosystem: Host-associated > Tunicates > Ascidians > Unclassified | place: Key West, Florida... | reverse complement strand
TATGCTTTCTCGAGTTCGACAAAGCATGTGTAGACGTATTTGGCATACTCCCAAGATTTCTCAAAATTTTGCTGGAAAGTGAAATTTGGTCAATATTGCCAGGGCCGGGACGAAAACCGCACTGGGCATCATTCAGGTTTGGTTCAATTACTTGGCGGCATCTGTTTTCAACGCACTTGGCAATGTAAATGTTCATTATTAAAAAAGTCCCAAAAAGCATCGCGGGCCGCACAGAAGGCCCTCGAGGGCCACAGGCGGCCCGCGGGCCGCGTGTTTGAGACCCCTGATCTAAATTATATTTCCATACCAATAAGCTATACACGTTTCGACAAAAGCCCCAGAAACTAGGGGGCCCGGTATCGGTCTTCGTCCCCCTAGAATAATTTCTCTCAGAACCCTGGCACAAATAGCAAACAATTTCTTTTCCGACTTGTATTTTATTCTGTATATGAAAACTGATCTGCATAACAAAGCCACTTTAATCTGCGTATCAGAGTCGGGATCTGTTCGGAGTGAAAAAAAGTAGCTCAACAGTAACGACTTACGTGAATTTCACAATCGGGGAGCACGTCGCGTTGCGTTGTGAACGTTTCGTAAACACCACAGCTCTGCCGGTAGCAGTTGTGATGGGACACTCTGTCATTTCTCAAGAATCGTGACCAAATATAGAGTTTGCTTGAAAACGTTTTGAAAACCGAGACTTTCACGGTACTTGAAAACTACAATTGCTTTGTGACCGCGAAACGATGAAGCGCACGCATCACTGCGTTTACCAACCCATATGGGAATCTCGTTGCTCTGTTTTCTGTCACCCGGCTCCGCCTCAAAATACTGAAACATCTCGACCTCTTCCAGTGTTCCGACGCTTAGTTGCTGGGTACAGTGACTACGCCTTCGCTTCAAGGGATACGTTCAGTTTTCAAGTCTACTGGAGCAGTTGCATTCTGCGCCAACCTCCTTTCGCCTTCAGACATGCGGTAGCGCCGGTAGCGGATGCATGGTGGAACTTCCACAAGGCAATAGCTGGTGAATTTAACTGTCGTGTATTTTCACAACGTACCTCTCGAAATGCAGCAGTGCGGTCCATAGAATTGTCACAGTTTGATTTCAATGCATAAAAGAGCTCTGCTCTAGACACCTAAGCAGTGGCGTGCAAAGGTCTTGTGATGCCCGGGGCGACTGCTTGATTGGATGCCCCCCTACCAAATTCTAGTATTGAGCAGTGGCGTATGGTGGTCATTGTTACTCTATATGCGCTGTTTGTGACGTCACAATATGACGTCATATACACATTTGCAAACCAACGTTTTGGCGAAGTTTGTTGACATAGCATGCAGCATGCATATTATTCTACACCAGTGTTTTTCAAGAGGGGTTGTGAATCGTTTCTGGAGGGGTCCCGAGTAGATGTTTTATGAACACAGCTGTATTACATTTGGTTTCTTCGAGTTTTTTTATGGGGTCGTTGGGTTATAGTGGGTAGGGGCGTAACAAGGGAGGCGGAAAAGGGGGTACAATTCCCCGGGTGCTGAATCACTGTGGGGGTCGCCGAATGACTGGAGGGAGCATCGAAAAGCCCCAACAATGTCACACATACTTCCTTCAATACAGTAAATTTTGGTTCCGAAAGGCCTCAGGTTCGAACATGGGGCGCCAAACTTGCTTCTTGCCCCGGGAGCTATCTAACCTCGTTACATCCCTGATAGTGGGTTGCTACAATGTGTGGAGGTACAAAAAAGGTTGAAAACTACTGTTCTACGCGCACTCTCCTTACTCGTTGTTGTACAATGTGTCACTGTAATGAACATAAATTATCAGCGCTCCAAGTTGGGAGACCGGAGCAAAACACAGCATTCAACCACTAAGACAGAGCAGTTCATAACTGCAAAATATTTGGCAACACGTTAAAGCAGGGGAGTAGAACACACTCAGTGCTACCTCAGCGCAGTTCACAACTGCAAAAATACAAGTCTGCGCGAATAGCGGTCGAGCAGAGAAGTATGAGGCTGAGATAGCGGACACCCAGGGTTGACAGTTTGAAACTTACTAAACTACACAAGATTTAAGAACGCGCGTAAACTACGCAAGAAAACTTTCGTTTTTTATTATGTGAATGTTATATGTACAACTACTGGGGGGCAGCACAGATACGGGCTTGTGTGAGCCATTGTGATCAATCTGCCGGAATTGACGAAGCTCGATACGATGCACATTTTTCAAGCACAGGTGTGCGGCTGCATTAGCTCACACCCAGGATTGTCACATCAAAAAACGAAATGGGAAACCAGTGATGCATCAAAAAGTCAGCTAAGTCAAGCAAGTTGAAACAGGACAGCTTTGGAATTTGGCTCAGAAATTAAATTAAAAATTCCTAAATACCTTTCCATCCATATTTGTGATTATCCCTTGATCGCACGATCAGGAAAAAGTCACGTCACTATCAGTTTGATTGTGCACCCCGCACACCTTGAGTATAGGTCCCTGCCCTTGGTATTGAAGGATGTAAGAATTAGTGGCATTTGAAGACGTAAAAACCAGTGATGGAGTCTCGAGACGGTCTCGATCTCGAAACTCGTCTCGAGACCCATTGTGCGAGTCTCGGTCTCGAAGGCTACAGGTCTCGGTCACAAGCCTATTGTCTTGAGACTTCGAATATGACTTAGTAAAATTTCTGTAATTCAACTTGTTTTTTTTCACTGTTGTATTTGCAGGTAAGAAACAACCAAAACAGGTCGAAAAATGCCAGATATTCGAAAAAAATAAACTTAGAAGTGGTGACTACATTTTTTTTGAAACATTTCGGCAAAATCCACAAATTTTGAAGTCTCGAGTCTTGGTCTCGAATTTCAAGTCTCGGTCTCGGAATTTGTGATGAAGTCTTGGTCTCGAAGGTTACGGTCTCGACTACATCACTGGTAAAAATTACAGCAGTGTTGACAAAAAAAACAAGTTTCGGAAATTAAAACTATGTAGCATGTTTTAGTAGCCTTACACCAGTTTTTTTTTTAAGGAAAATGTTAGGAACCCGGTATGGATCTGTAAGGACCCGATTTCTCTGATTCTAGGGACACAATTTTCTCTGATTTCAGGGACCCGATGATAATTTTCTCTGATTCTAGGGACCCGATTTGAAATTCTAGGGACCCGAATTGGGTCCCTAAAACGTCTTAAAAAAACCCTGCGTACAATACAAAAAATCGTCTAGTTACAGCATTTTAATTTTTTTAATTTCACTCTTTGGATGCCCCCTTGCCCTTGGATGCCCGGGGCCGTTGCTCCGTTCACCCCCTCCTTCTTCACGCCACTGCACCTAAGACAAAGACCGATGTAGTTTTTTTGGTGGAGCCGGGAACCATGGGTGTTGAGAGTCTGTGGAATGGGGTCACGAATCATGACTGGTTGAAAGCGTATTTATTCGCTGGTGGTTTTGAGCGGATGTCAACCAAGTACATTGATGACAGACAGCACAGAAACAATAAATGGAAACCGATACTGTACACTTCACGTCAAAGTCGAGCGATTAATATGATGAATCAAGTAACTGTTTTGGTTGAAAAAAATGCACAAACTCGAAAATCTACTGCAGATGTTACCGGAAGCAGAACTGCAGGTTGTGAGGTTGTTCCACCAATTTCCACAGCTTTCCCAAGGTAAACTGGATGAAAGTGAAGAGAAAAAATAAAATATGGTGTAGGCAATTATTACATTGTAATAGATGCCGACATAGCTTGACAGCAGCACCATGCACACTCCAACACCTGCAAATAACAAGATGATAAAATTTCAAAAGGCTGTTTTCCTGTCTTTTCCGGAACTGAGGTTGAAGTATATCAATGTTTAGTATATCAAGTATTCCAAAGCATATTCATGGCTGGTGAAGCGTAAAAACGTTCCTCTCTATCAGTGCAGCATTCACTGCACAAGCAGCAGCGCCCACGGCGTAATCAAGCGCAGATGGTGATTACTCGAGAGCCGAGACTTTCCCAAATGGAGTACAACAGGGGTCACCAAACCTTTTTCAAACTGCGAGCTACTTCTTGTGTACCAATTATTGTGAAGGGCTACTAGTGTGATACACACTTCTGAAATATAAATTTCGGCAGTCCTCTCATACCCAGTAACGAAACGAAATGCTTTTGTCTGAACCGAGCGTTCACTAACCTTTGAACAGAGGATTAAGTTTCCAAACTGCAATTGGGCCGAGACTCGAAAATTGACCAAGGGCGACTTCCATGAAGAAAAGCGGAAGACCAACGAAAAGCAGCATTATGACGTAGGGAATGAGAAAAGCACCTGCAATGAACTTGACTGATTAACTGCAAATACCATTCAAGTACGCAGCGTCAATCAACCTGCAAGGTTTTTATTAATTACACCGAGTCTCAGAAAAGGGTTCAATTCATTTTTATCCATCCTGCCGATCAACAACAACAGTTAAGCATAATTTTGTTTGTAGTACAGTCGCAAAAACAAGTGTTTTGGTCAGTGGTGAAAGTAGAATAATTTTCTTACCGGAACGATCCAGTATTTGTCAATACCCTCCCAAAATGTCAGCCATAAATGTAAATAAGCAATCAAGAGCAGGTCTACTTTTGGCCCACCCTGTATCGTACATTTTAAAAATACAAAAAACGTACGGTACATTCTAAAAACCATCATCTCAAAATCAACCAAATACCGTTAGGCTATAGGCTACTTACGGCAACGTAAGTAGCCTATAGCCTATCTCCGAAAGTGGTTCGGGCAATGCAACTTGAGTAGTCTAAATTTAACACCTCATACTATAGCCTACTTGCTAATACTGTATTTGCAATCTACCTACCCTAAAATAGCAAACCTGATACAAATACTTTACATCGTTTGCAGGGCCCTAGACTGTTTTAAAGGGGGCTCTTATGAAAGGTTTGCGATTGATGTCATACAAACTAGTACTACACACAGGACCGGATTTAACTGATGCGAGGCCCTAGGCTAATCCACTTGTGAGGACCCTTCACCCATTGTTGCGAGGAAAAAAATGGAAAGCGTCAATCAATTTGCGAAAATCGGAAAATTACGCTCTGAAAGTACGGTCATTAAAAAGTTCTCAGTCATTACTGAAGTGCCCACGAGCACTGCGCTTGTTGCTGCCTTCGACGCAAAAGCGTTAAATTGCACGGAATTGTTGGAATCCCACTTCGCTGGCGGGAACAGGATTATTGACTGCTACAGGCAAACCAACCGAAATCGCCACAGTTGAAATATTTGACACAACACATGGTCTACGCTTTTTATAAGAATCACATCTGTGTTTTCTTATCTGTGTCAAAAAAAAGAAAAGAAAAAACAAACACACTGCACCTATATAGTATGCGTAGCGGCATAAAGACTTTAAAGCACAACGTGAGGACCACGTTGCAACTCGCTTACCACGGCTGTAAAAATCTGACACGCACGAGCAAAACACCTCACGTAAAACGCACCCAAATGGTTGTGACTGTTAGGTTCACGATTCGCGTAACTTCACTCCAAAGGTGAAATAAGCAAGGGATAAAAATCTGTGATTGATTCCTTGCTTATTACACCTGTGGAGTGAAGTTACTTGAATACAGACATGCGCAAGTTTGAAACATCGCAAAAAGAAGAAAGCAGAGCACAATCGGCTGATTCCTCTAAAGCCTATGTAGAAAACCTTCTAGAGCTTTTAATTGTTCACTATTCGCGTATTTCTTACTTTTTGAGACTGGTAAGAATCGAATGCAACTAAACTGTCGCGTGAAAAGATATGGAGTTAAAAATCAGAACCGTCGCCAGAAAATCTTGAATAGGGGGCTTAAATTTTCGCAAGAGGACTTGACATTCTGAAAGTTTGATAAAATCTTTACTGATTTGTAGTGTTTCATATTTAAATTTGGAAGGGCTGAGCTCACCAATTCCCACCGTTGCGACTGGACTGGTTTAAATTTCGCTTATGCTGTCATTATTGAAACACGTATATAGAAATAAAAAGCTACAATCATCAAATCAAGTAAGGCTGAACATAACACAGTGAACAGTTAAAAAGGTTTTGTCCTGCCTTCTTCATAACAAAATTATCTAACAATTCATCACAATTTGTTTGCCCAAGTTTGCCACTTTTAATGTACCGAATGCTTAGTGTGAACAACCTCTCCTGGAATATTGCGGCCCTTTAATTCATTTTTAATTCTCTTCAATCTTGAACAGGACCTTTCGCCTGAGCAATTTATGACCATCAAGCTAAGAAATAAGGCTTCGTGTGGTTGCATCAACTAAAAACCACTAATCTAAGGCATCAGACACAAACGCGCTTTTGTCATTTTTTGCTGTTTCCGTGTCTCGTTGGGCAAGAGTTATGCGGTTGTCAGTTGGTAAAGTCGCTTTTGCTTGCTATTCAATATCATCAACATCTTCTCTGATTTGCTTAGCATGTGAGCAGTACAAACTTGCACAAGCACTCAATAGCAATCTGATTTCTGAATGACTTTACTGAAGAAAATTCAAATGGAAAAAATCACATCTAAAAATACCAATCGAGCTTTATGCGACACAAACGCTAACAAAACTACAGTATTGTTCAGTCACCTAAGAAACAACTATGCTTTTATTGTAGGATACTGCTGCTAGTCCCACGCACAGCTTGTATCTGCAGTACAACCTTGCTTTGATCAGGTGCGGTGACGTAACTAGAGGTTTGAGCCATGGTGAAACTAAGCTGAAGGGAGCCCATTGGCTAACACTCAGAAAATAGTTAAGAAACAATATTAAACTCGGTATTGAACGGCTATAAAAAAAAACAAAATCACAGGAAAACACTCCGAAAAATGCAAAAAAACAACAATCTACTGCAACCAAAAGAATAGTAAAAACCAAAATACAAGCTACGTAGGGGCCCGGTTCTTACATTTAGCTTCGCAGGGGGCGGTTCGTCACCTTGGCAGGGGGGCGGGGCGGTTCGTCAGTTTTGCCACTGATCAGGTGCATTTCAAACATGAACAGCCACAACTTTGGTAGAGTCACACGTCGCAATCGGTACGATTGAGCAAACGCAGGACGCAGCCAGCGGGCTTTGAGTATATCAACACAATAGTTGGCATGCGGCTTGACCAACAGTCATATTGAGATTCATGGAAACTCATTGGAAGTCTCTGGCGTTATCACCACGAAAGTTTAATGAAACTAAATTTCGTGAATAATAATAAGACATGCATTTTTGACGAAGTTTAATCTACATGATCATATACCGGCCATTGACTCTGTGCGTACCACAGTTTTTTGGAGGCCCCCTTGGATCTTGAGGCCCTCGGATATAGCCTATAGGTAAATCCGACCCTGAGTCTACACGAACTCGCTGCGTTCACTGAGTACGTTGTTTCAATTCATAAACATATTACTTCTATTCTGAACTCCCTCGATATCCGAACAAAAACAGTCACAATGAAACTAATGAAAACGGCAGCGGTGCGCAATATTCCCTCTCAGGTGCGCCACTGTGCAGTAACACCAAAAATCATTATCAATTTTTGAGAGAGAGAGGTAGAACGCTTTCTGAGCATGTTGCACAGCTAAAATTCGGCAGTAAACCTGGAAAAGTGTATACTGTATTTATTCGATTGTAAACCGCCGCTTATAATCAAGGACAGTCGAGGGCGACTTACATTTTTTTCTTGAGCCTATCGAAAGGTCTAGATCAGGGGCTCAAAGACTCGGGTCGCATATGGCCCGCGATGGCATTTTGTGCGGGCCGCAATGCTTTTTTGGAATTTTCAAATAATTAAAATTTACGTTATTTGGGTTATTCACCGGTATTTAAAAGTGCTCGGCCAGGGAGTGAAGAAGTTCCTTTGAAATGAACGTAGAGGCGGCCAGAAATGATTTGCCTTGAACTCATGTGATACCTTGCTCAGGAAATAAGATGTAAAAGCTGTTTCTAGTAAAGTTCAGGTACCGCCATTGTTGCGTCAGCGTCATAATACCAACCTACTAACAATTCTAAGCGGAACGCCGTACCGGCAATAATTCTTTTACCGGAACGGCGTTCCGGGCCGTTCCGGCTTACTTTCGCCTCTGGTTTTGGTACAAAATATGATGCAATTCATTTAAGAACGTTAACGTTTTGATACCAGTTTTTCTTTGCTGATCGGGAAAATGTAAAGTTTTGAAAAGTTTTTTTTTGCCTGGGCACGTAACCTGCTTCAGTAATTGCTCACTTCAAAAATCAAACTTACAGATTCGCAATCATCACAAACGATAGGTATAGACTGGTGAAGAGGAAATGAACGTGATACGCAGTAATCCACTAGACTATTCTTGAAGAACTAGCAGCGTTTCCATAGGCCTACATTCTGTTGTGGTGTCAAAAGAATTTGATGTGATTTTTTGAAACCATTAAACAGAACAATATGAACAACTGCTACAACTATAGCAAGAAATTGTTCCGGTACAGCTTCATTCCACTGCTCGTCTTCTTTTGGCACCACGGCGAACAACTCACATGACCGAGGCTTATGCAAACACACTAAAAACGATGTCGCTTCCCCGGAATTTGTGGACGGCAATTATCGAACGTTGAGAAAAAAATGTCATGTAGCCTACGTGAAAAGCTAATGATTTATTTTTTTTTTTTTTAATTTGACTGTGTTGACGGCAATGGGCGGCAGGCTGACGCCTGAAATTTGCTGCTTGCCGTAGGTGTAGCCAGGGGGGGCAAAGGGGACATGGCCCCCTCCAAATTTTTAAAAAATATAGTAGTCATTTTGTGCTTTGAGAGGCGTTTTTCTAAGCAAAATAGTGTTATTCGCCTAAAATCAAACATTTTGCCCCCCGCAATTTTCGGGCTGGCTACGCTACTGCTTCTTGCCCGGGCGGTTGAAGTGAATGCTCTTGCGCAAGGAGCGCTACGGCGATTCACTCAGTGGCTACTGGTCGAACATCCAACCTTCCACTTGGGAGGCGGATACTCTACCACTGTTAACCCAATTATTTATGCAAGTAGGCTATTACCGACCTATCCAAATCAATTGATGGCCATGTCTCAATTTTTTCTTTTGAATTCTTCTTGTTGGTCTTGCCCTGCACTTGACTAAGCAAGCAAGAATGGAGGGCCACAATAGAGTTCGAAAGACAGCGTCAATGTGAATGTCTCGTGCAAAAGCAGCACCTTGTCAGCAATTGTTTTACTAGCCTTAAATACAGCCTACTGTGTTGAAATCGCAGCACAAAAGATGTTGGTCATAATGCATGGCGACGAAAACGTTCTTGAACATTCACTGGTGGACATATAAATCGCCAGCTGCATAGCCTACCTCCACCATTTTCGAATGCCAAATATGGGAACCTCCAAACGTTGCCCAATCCCACCGCATATCCAATGCATGAAAGTAGGTAATCTGCTTTGCGGTCCCAATTTCCGCGGTCTTTATTTTCGTCCTGTAAGCAATTGACAAGGAAGATCGTACCGACAAAGGTAACGTCGAATTTCTTCTCAATTGACATTAGGCCTATTGCTCACTGTAAATCGTTGGTGGGCCTATTCTACAACAAATCTTTATTACGCCTGTATCTACATTGATTCTTCGCTATATTTTACATCAAAATTTTTGCGAATCACACAAAGAAGTATCAACTATTAGACTCTAACAGCTCGAAGAACTCTTATAAAATTTATTAAGCTGTGTATTTCCACTACACACTACAAATCAAGTCGCGGTACAGTAGTCTATGTCGCAGAGTTTAACATAAGTGAAAACAGCTAAGGTCGATGAACTATTGCTAACTTTTGCCTGCTGACCTCATTAGTCATTGTCACTTCTGCAGGACACCACAGTCAATTACACGGATTCCATATGTGGTGAGATGCTGATAGCCAGGTGCCTAAAAACTCTAATGGCGGGCGATGTTTTGCTCGGACTGGTTTGCTATTGTTCAAGGGAAACTTCGCTTGAGGGCATTTAGGTATCGTGAGGCTACGCTCTAGTGCGAACTCTGCTCATGCGCGAAAACGGAAAATGTGTTGTTGGAACTATCAGGCAATTGTGAGTCTCTGGTCTTCTCCAAGAGCTAAAGAAAATTGTTGTCATGTAGGTATAACATAATGCATATAGTTTTGTTACCTGGCATAGTAAGCGTGAACAGAAATAAGGTTTTTGTAGAAAAGTTTGTTAGATTTCGTTTGATGCATGATCTCAGTTTTTGAAAAAATGCTTGCGCTCTTGGCTGGGTTCATACTGTCCTATTAATTTTTTTTCGGATTATTTATGTAGGCTGCTGTTGCAACCCGAATTAATACTGAACTCTAGCCAGGCATAAACAAGTGGTAATTCAGTGTGTTGTTCAATGAAATCGATCATGACCACTCGAAACTGGTGAGGCGTAACATTTGAGTTTTGCCGCCTTTTTCGGCTCATCCTGTTGAGCTGGGATTCGGATTTCGGGACAGTGTTGTGTTGCCACTGGTGGAGGTTTTTCGCTCGGTATGGGGTTATTCTTTTTTATGGGGGGTTCTGGGTTTTTCATTGAAAATCTGTTGTTTTTTTTAATCTGGTCAAATTTTAGAAATGTATGTTGTATTACTGTATTTTCCATGCTAGAATACAGCAGTTTCACAAGCGTAATGTGCAGTCAGTAGCCAGTATGAATGAGTACCACAGTTTTGTTTAGTACTATAGTTAGTAGAGTAGTAGGGCTAGGCTTAACCAAACTTCAAACTGTTAGAAATCTACTGTAATGTTCTCAGATTAAGCACTGAGTAGGCATAGGTCAGCGCTCTGATCTATCGCTGATGTGTCAAGGGCTGCTTGTGCATGATTTTGGAATGCTTTTTTTGTTATGAATATGAAGATGCTGTGGTTCTGGTTGATAATCTGTTCAGTCATTGTTTTACAGGCGCGATTGTGATAGGTATACATGTAAAATTTTGAATGTTAAAATAGTAGTCAAATATTGCAATGAATGCAATGATTAGGGTAGGGTGAAAAGAAAATTGCAAGACCTTGAGTTGAATGCAATGTATCATATGTTTCATTTGTGCATTTAAGTGGAAGTAAAAGAAGGCATTAAACATTTTTTGGAAAGAAAAGATCTAAGTAGCATTTTACATTACTAAAGAGTGATTGACATACAGTGATTGAGATAGAGAAGTCTTCATTGGTTGATTGATAGACAAAGACTAGTGATTGACATTAGACTAAAGAAGTCTTCTTTCAATCCCCTTGTCTTGTGTTCACAACAACTGGGGGTGACACCAGAATGCAACAGAGTCAACAAAAGATTGGCAGAAAAAAAAATAGCTGAAAAACGCAGAGAGCCATAGGCCTAGTATGCATCTGTCATAACATACGTAAGGACAAAGCTCAGATTTGCCCTTTTGAGGAACACCCTTGCTGCAATATGAGGATTTCAAGGCAAACGAAGTAACTGTAATGTCCACCACCAAGACCTCATGGACATTCACATTGACTTCAGCCTAATTCCCAGGCCCACAATTGACAGTCATATAAAGCTGAACGACGGTGTCAATGACATGACACTTATTACATTTGTGAAATAAGTAGCTAGTAGTTCACATAGAATGATAGATAACTAACTAAAGTTGTGACTTTTTGTGAAACTACAGGGTGTCCATAAAGTCCTGCACACATTTCAAAATGTAATTGCGAAGTAACTAAAGTAGATAAAATCATACAATTTTTTTCAAAGTGAAATTTGTTTATTAAACTTTATGAACTGTGCTTCGAGGAAATAGCAAGTTCATTTGATGCAAATACGAATTGATTTCCTTGGGCCGCGATGAAATGCTACACGCACAGCATCAACAGTCTCTTCATCAATGCTTGGCCTACCCGATCTTTTGCCATCCAAAATGCTGCCGGTTTCCATAAATTTTTTAAACCATCTCTTGATGCTGTTAGTGTAAGGAGGGTCTTCTCCAAACTCACTTCTAAATTTACGTTGTACTGCAGTTGGTGATTTCAATTCATGATACCAAAGAACACATTGTGCTTTTTGTTGAATGGTCAACATGTTTCATACTTTGTTGCAAACTTACGCCTTTATTAAAAATGACTTATTCTTGCTTATCTTAACAATAAAATAACCTGTAAAAAATAACAAACAAACTTTATGGTAGTATAAACTATAATTCACTGTCGAAAATGTAAAGTTTCTACCTTATGTGGTTTTGCGATATAAAAATTTTTAATGTGTGCAGGACTTTATGGACACCCTGTATATCCTCCTAGAACTAAATACTTCTCCAACATACTAAACGTATTTTGTTTTTCATGTGCTTAACACTTATTGGAATAAATAATGTTTACTGCTAATAATATGGTTACACCATGCATCTGGTTAGGAACAACTCATCCATGCAACCCACCCCTCTAATCTATGGTCTGTGAGTAAATCTACATTTCTTCACAATCATGTGTATTTATAAACATTGTTTTCTGCCCATGCTACTTGTTGTAATGAAATGTTGTATTAAAATGCCTTGCTATCTGCCTCATAACCATTATTGCTGCTCGCTTCCTTCACCTGTATGCTTACCTCACCTGCTCATCTGTACATGCCTCAATTCTTCACCCATTGCTTGCCCACCTTCATCTGCGTTATGTTGATGTTTATTGTGTTTTTTCTATCTGTACTAAAATTTTACAATTGCTTGTTTTGTTTTTGGTTATTGAAATGACTAGCTTTTACATTACGGTTCTTTTTTTCAATAGAGTCTTATGCTTTTTTCTCTACTGACCTATATTATTATTTTGTTTGTTAACCAACCCATAACCTATTATCATTGCTTTGGAGGTCATGGTATTTTTGGCATTTTTTTGCACTTTTTATATTACTTCATACCTTTGATTTGCTTCTAGCTTACTTGTAAATTGTCAGTATGTTTAAAAATAGACTTGAACTTGTTAAAAATATGATGCAAATAATGCATATTACCTTAATGTTTATGTGCAAGTGCCGCTAGCGTACATTTCAAGTTGGCAGTGTCTATTTTGTTGCCAAAATGCCAGCAGCAACAGGCTTAGCAAAAACGAAGTAAACACAAAAGATAAGCTCTGAAGCTAACCCTTAAGTTAAAGGTTTTTTTAAGGCATTTTAGGGACCCGATTCGGGTCCCTAGAATTTCAAATCAGGTCCCTAGAATCAGAGAAAATTATCATCGGGTGCCTAAAAGCAGAGAAAATCGGCTCCCTAGAATCAGAGAAATCGCGTCCCTACAAATATGAACCGGGTTCCTAACATTTTCCTTAAAAAGAACCCTGCCTTAACCTTGAACCCCTAACCCTAATGCTAACCCTTAACACTAACCCTTACCGGACATTACCCAAAGCCTAAACCTAACACCTAAGGAAAAGTTATGAAAAAATTTTGAAAAAAGAAGGGAAGTCACCAATGTGAGATTCGAACCGAAAAGCAATGGCATATGAGACCTGAAGCATAACCACTATGCTACGAGTAGCACGCCGATGGCATGGGAAACTGATGTTTTTATTCAAACTGCGTCATGTCACGAGACAGAATCGGTGACTGGCGGCACAATAGCTCCAGCTAATCTGTTGCCACCAGAATGTTGGCAGTAAAATAGACACAACCTTTAAATGTTTGGTTTTGACTTTTTTTAACGTTTTGTGTGTCTGTTTTTTTTTTATTTTCTGAGATTTTTTCAAGGTAAATTCCGGGGTTTTCTTCATAACAGACATGGGAAGTGATCAGTGATGCCACTTATAGTGTTTATCCACTAGATATAGTGTTTTTGCATTTCATCTTAGTGTTCTAGTGTTTTTTCATACAGTGGGGTAACCAGTGTCCGGACGCTTTTCACATCAATGCTGATATCTTTTTCTCTAGGCAACTTATAATTACAAAATTCATATCGTATGATTAGAATTTTAATGCCCTATACAACTGTATTTTCATTTTAGTTTGCTTAAAAGTATTTTCGAGATGTTTAATGCTAAAGAAATAACATATGGGCATCAGATAACAACTGAGGTTCATGGTGCGCAACTTACCGTTTTCCTTGTGCGGATGATGCCACAGTGGCAAGGACTAAAGCCGAACAATCGTTTTTTGTCTGATTGGAAAGCACTGGACTGAAAGTAATTGAACTAATTGGTGCTCGATAAAAGGTTGTTTCACGTTATTATCATAGTCGTGAGTTTCCAATCATTATTGTATGAAGAATGATTGTAACAAATGTTCATGTGACATAAATTAAACTTGATTAACACTGACTTTATGCACCAGTTCTAAATTTGACTGCATTTGGACATTCTCATGGTAAGGGGTTTTATTTAAAAAAATGGAGATTTTTGAAAGGCATGAGATGATTGATGTGAGCAAATGCAAAATAAAAATTTGTGCAATCCAGCATTTTTCTTCCGTTGTTTGATGCTTCTAGTTGATACGAAACAACATTGTGTAAGTCACATATGGCCCATGTGTCTGAGCCAGGCACATGAGTAAATTGTAGATTTCAGGTTTGTCTCAGGCACATGATCCACCATCCATATCACATTATTAATCAAACAGGTGTATGCAGATGAACTTGTGAACAACGGTTTAGTTAGGCTACAGGTAGCTTAGAAGTCAGTTGAATCACATAATCATTCATCACATTGAGACGTTTCTGACAAGATCTTGTTCAAGGCATTACTACCTGTCCTAGCGGAGAAGGGTTGGTGCACTGAGAGTTGTTTTAAAAACCCAACGTATGAATATATCGTAGGCTGGCTCTCAAAGTGTTGATCAATCCCAGCCTACATTCAATGACTGTCAAGTTTCAATATTATAGGTGAAGCACAAAACATGAGTTCAAAATGAAACAAAAACAAAACAAAGAAACCTAAAGTGTGCTCAGTTTAAGGTCAACTCTCAAAAACATCTTACAAATCACATACAGAGTATATCATAGAAAAGAGGATCATTCCATGACCAACTGTCCCAAGTAGTCAACCCACCATCTCAGATTTGCTTAAATTTGATAAGCAGATGGAACTTTCATGCTGATTCAAACAAACTAAATTTTTTTGAAATTCATTGAAAGGTTTCGCAAAGTTATGGACCATGCAAATTGACTACTTTTTCTGGCTAATGAAGCATAATGACTAGCAAGAAAATCATCATCTAATTTTAAAACTAAATCATTCCCACTGTATTCATTTAATTATTGTAAAAACTTGACAAGATGATGTCTCTAGTGTCTTATCTTCACTTGTGAAGAAAATTTAAAAAAAATCCATGTGCTTACCCCAATCTTGGCGTAAAGAAATTTGTAGTCCTTAAAATCACTCACGTGTGACATAAATGTTGAATGGTAGTAATTTGATGAGCGCACATGCTATTGGCATTTGCAATATATCATCTGAAAGCTTTCACTGAGGAGATTTTAGTCTCAAAATATCCTTATTGCTTATTTAAATACAATTATTGCCTAATAGATTTTTGGGGATTTTCCCCAAAATTTTGAACCAGAAACGCTAGAAAGCTAATCAAACCCTGTAAAGACTCATACTATAGCCTGGTTTCCAATAAAATTTCAAGTCAAAAAATCAGCTGGCGTTGGCGCACAAGGCATAACCCTTTAAAGACCGCACGAGCCAACATATTGGCGCCCCCTTTTTTGGCTATGAATCGCCAGCTGCTAGAGCTAGAGAGCTGTTCAAACGCTCTTCAGATTCAACAAATCTTGGAGTCAAAATAAAAAAAAAAAATCGTTTTGAGTTAAGGTTTTCTGGGGAAACGTTACAAGTAAGGGTGTTTTTGCGTTATTTTGGCCATCTTTGCCTGGCCCTGGGCGCCGTCCCAATGGGGCATTTTTTGGACTCAAAGTTTAGGTGAAAACTAGGTCAAAATCTGCGTCTATAGAGCCCTTGATTGACTTCCTAGCATATCGGGAGCAAAAACTATGGCTCATCAACCAAAAATTGACCAAAATTTTGCTCCTTCAAAAGCCACTCTGAGGGGCTATTCATCCCAGGCAATAACTCACCGTCAGATTGAGCTAGAGAGCTGTTCAAACCCTCTGAAGACTTGTAAAGGTATGCAGTTTGAAATAAAAAAAACGTTTCAGTTTAGGATGTCTGTTTTTTTTTAATGCTTATATAATGATAGGACGTTTATGTTATTTTTTGCTGACGTCAGCATTTTTGCCCGACCTCCCTTTAAAGACCCGCAGGAGCCATTTAAATGACATAAACTTTTTTTGAGTTTAGCTGTTTTTTGGTTACATTTCGGGACTTTGAAGGGTCTGAATGAGTTTTTAGCATTCCTGGTTCCAAGATTAGGGCCAAAAACATTAAAATAAATTGGGGAAATCCCCCAAAAGTATTGACAAAAGCCCCTTACCAATAACTGTTTTTTGGCCTAACTTTTGAACCAGAAACGCTAGAAACTCAATCAAGAGGGCTCTAAAAATGCATATTCTCGCCTATAATCCAATAATACTGCGAGCCAAAATATTGGCGCGTGGGATTGGATGATGACGTCATATAATTCACCAAAAAACATGCCCCTGCCATGATCCCATTGGCCCAAAACCCCCCAACCAAATTTAAAAAAAATGTTTAAATCTAAACTACACGATGCCACAAGTCATTGCAGGGTTTGAACAGTTCTCTAGCTCAATCTGCTGCCAAGTTATGGCTTGCCAAAGTTTGCCCTGAAAGGTCAAATTATGCCTTTTCTGAAAAGTTTTGAATTAGGTCAAAAACTGGGTTTTTGACCCATAATTTTGGCTACAGATATGCTAGCAAGTCATTCAAGGGCTCTATAGATGTGGATTTTGACCTAGTTTTTAACAAAACTTTAAGCCAATAGAATGGGTCAATGGGTTGAGGCCTAGGGCCGGCTAAATGTGACCAAAATTTCCAAAACATGCCGTCACTGTGTCGTTCCCTCCAGAAAACCCCCACCGAAAACGAAAAAGTTTTTTTTTTATGTCAATGAGAAGACTTGCTGAATCCGTAGAGGGTTTGAACATCTCTCTAGCTCTAGCGGCTGGCAATTTATGGCCAAAAAAGGGCCGGCCAATCGCAGCTGTTAAGGGTTAATAACGTTATCGAAATATGCATGAACTTACTCCCATTTTGATGTCATCAACAAAAATCCAAAACATTCCAATTTTTAAAAAACTTGAAACTACATGACTTTCCACATCTTCAGATTTTTTGAACAGCTCTCTAGCTCAATCAGCTGGCAAGTTATGGCCTTCAGCTAAATGGCCTCTGGAGGTTACTTTTTGCAGGACTTGATTTTTTACAAAAATTTGAGTTTTTGAGCTATAATTTTGGATCCAGAAATACTAAAAAGCAGATCAATGGCTCTACTGACTTGAATTATAGCCTAGTTTCCAAAAAAACTTTGAATAAAAAAGTTGGCTCATTGGGTTAGCACCCAGGGCACGATGACCTCTGTCAAATATGCATGAACCTATCCCCATTCTGACAATCCTTCCCTCTTGGCTGTTTTTTTCTTTCAGACATTTCTGTCATTTGCTGTTGAGACATTCTGATTTTGGTCATTCGTCTTACTTGTATTGACACTTTGAGAGCCGGGGTACGATATAATCCTACTTTGAAATCAGCCTGAAACCAGCAGTTGTCGGTTGCTTTACCAATGCCATAGCTCCTTCGCCAATTGCGCTAGAGAGCTGTTCAAGAGCTCAAATGGATCGGCTAGTCATCTAGTCTGCACTCGAAAAAAAGTTTTGGGTTGGGGGTTGCAGATTTTTTGTGAGTGACGTCATAAGTAAAGTAGTCTTATGATGTCACTCACAAAAAATCAGCATCCCCCAACCAAAAAATTTTTTTTGAATGCAAACTACAAGGCTTGCTGAGTCTTTTCAGCTTTTGACTGGGTCTGTCGCGCTTTCCGGACCGGAGAAATTCCTGTGCAAAGCCATGTGCGATCTGGCTGTTTTTGCGCAAACCGCTTAAATTAACCCGAGTGTGAAAGTGTTAAAACTCGCTGTAACAGCATTCATTAGCTTATATTTTCAGACATTCTGACCAAAATGACTTATTTTTTTCGTCATTTCAAAAATATTTTTCAGCCTTTGGAGTTGGGGCCCATAACCTTGACCTAAACCTACCCCACTTATGACGTCACTCACAAATAACCCAAAACCTAAACTTTTTTTCATTGCAAACTAGAATATATGCCGAGTCTTTGAGGGTTTGAACAAAACAGCTCTCTAGCACAATTGACTGGCAAGGTGTGGAGTGAAAATAGCAGCTCAATGCGTGATTTCAAAGTATGATACATTCATACACCGGCAGTGAACGTGTTAAAGATTGAAGGTAAAAGCTATGATGTCCCTGATTGCACTTAGTTCAAACTATTGCATGATAACAAAGGTACCCTTGTAGACTTCTTCCCTGGTTAATCTCTTGATTTTTGGAGGCTCGATGTTGCTTGTGACCACTTAATTCTGATATTGTGGAACATTGTTTCATATTTTGCATTTTCCTGAGTATATATCTGATTGACGGGGCACCATCTAAGAAAAAATTACTGTAGTGTCTACGGATGCACCTCCCATGATGTGGTTCGAATAAAACGCTGAGCTTGTCACTGAAATGCCACCGATGTCGTAGCGTAGTGGATACATTTGAGGTCTGCTGTGCCGATGACTTTTGGTTCGGCTATCAGCTTGGCGACTTTTGTTATTGTTGTAGTCCAAAATTTTCTCTTCAGATATGTGGCTTAGGTTTACATTTGGGCTTTAGCTTCAGGGGTTAGGTTAAGGTTTGAAACTTTAGCTTTAGGGGTTAGGTTCAGGGTTTTGGTTTAGAGGATAGGTTCAGGTTTAACCCTTTTAACGACCGCGCAAGCCCATATATTGACTCGCACTTTTTTGGCCATAAATCATCAGCCGTTAGAACTAGAGAGCTGTTCAAACCCTCTACGGATTCAGCAAGTCTTCTAGTCGAAGTCGAAAAAAGTTTTTTTCGTTTTTGGTTTGGGGTTCTCTGGGGGAACTGCGGGAATGTTTTTGATTTTTTTTGCCACTTTTGGCCGAAAAATGGTAGAATATGAATTGGGGAAATCCCTGCTAATCCGCTGGGAGATTCCTGACGTATTTGGAATATTTTTGGCATAACTTTTGAACCAGAAACGCCAGAAACTTGATCAAAGGCTCTAAAGACGAATATTTTAGCCTGGAATCCAAAAATACTGTGAGCCAAAATATTGGCGTGTGGGATCGGATGATGACGTCATATAATTAACCAAAAAACATACTCCCATCAAGATCCGATTGGCCTGAAACCCCCATCAAAATTAAAATATTTTTTTTTATTCTAAACTACACGACGCCACAAGTCATTACAGGGTTTGAACAGCTCTCTAGCTCAATCTGCTGCCGAGTTATGGCTGGCCAAAGTTTGCCCGGAAAGGGCAAATTATGCCTTTTCTAAAAAGTTTGGAATTGGGCCAAATACTAGGTTTTTGACCCATAATTTTGGCTACAGATATGCTAGCAAGTCAATCATGGGCTCTGTAGACGCGGATATTGGCCTAGTTTTCAAGAAAACTTTGAGTGAAAAGAATGGGTCAATGGATTGGGGCCCAGTGCCAGGTACAGGTTGCCAAAAATTTGAAAACATGCCCTAATTGTGACGTCACCTCCAGAAAACGCCAAACCAAAAACGAAAAACGTATTTTTCCATGTCAACTAGAAGACTTGCTGAATGTGTAGAGTGTTCGAACAGCTCTCTAGCTCTAGCAGCTGGCGATTTATGGCCAAAAAAGGGCCGGCCAATCGCTGCTGTTAAAGGGTTAAGGTTTAAAAGTTTAGGTTTAGGGGTTGGGTTCAGGTTTAAGGTTTCAAACCTTATGTTTAGGGGTTAGCTTTAGGGTTTACATTTAGTGCATCTCTACCAAGCGTACTGCACTCTCCTTGTGCGTTACTGTCACGTTATAGGTGGCATATTGAAAAGGTTTCAAATATGAAGATCCACAGGCGGACCTGTAGCCATTGCTGAAAATTCAAGCTAAAATAGTCTCAAATGAATGTGATTTCAAGTGAATGTGGTCTCACATGAAAAATTCTCACGTGAATGTGGTCTTGAATGAACAGGTCTCAAATGTCGTGGTCTCAAATGGTTGTAAATGTTCTCAAATGATTTGGTCTCAATTGTCTGCACACCTGCATGAGCATACATTACTATGTCCTACTCCACTTATGCCATTACTCACAAAAATCCGAAACCCAAATCATCAATTTTTTTCATTGCAGACTTGAATACCTGCCGAGTCATGAGGGTTGGAACAGCTCTCTGTCTCTAGCGTAATTGGCAAGAAGTTATGCAGTTGCTAAGACATGTGCAAGCTGCTAGGTAACGATGAAATCCCAGCTCTGAAGGTGTTACGTATGAGAATCAGGAAAAGTAGTTAATTGTTGTGACTTTCCGCGAAAAGCACATTATAGCAACTGATACAGGCTACTTAAGAATTTATTAGCCCAACCAACTTTTTGTCATAATTCGTTTGAAACGTGCTGTTTTTATTGTTTGTAGCATATATGTAAGTGTGGTGTACAGAAATAATTGCTCAGAATGAGCTTTGTGCTACCTGAGCACCCAGAAGATCTGCTCAAACATGTTCCTGGACAATTCTGCATTGAAGAACTGGTAGCCAAAAAAATAATTCCAATAAAAGTTCAAGGTATGTTTCATGATCTTTCCTTGAGTCAAACCAATTATGTTGAATTTTAAGATACAATCAGCTTGCACTTGTGTCTCAATATCTATCATTGTCATAACGTTTTGTATATACTGCTGTATGTCTGTGTTGTGTGTGGATTTAAGGTTCCTGCCTCAAGAAGGATTGTAGGTATATATATAACTTCGTTATTGGTGACAATAAAAACGACTGCAATCCCCTATTGTTAAGCAAACATGTCAGTGTTAGTTGTCAATGTATGTAGTTTTTGGATTTTAACTTCTGTGTCAAAGCAACAAGATGTCATCATATTGTTGTAATACCTGAAAGGTGTTAAATTTCCATATTTTGATATCATTGGTGATCTTACATTTTGTGAATGTATAAGCTACATTTTGTGAATTATGATCTAAGATTTGCTGCATGTTTTTGTCTTGTAAGTTAACTTCTGGTATTCAATGTAGATGCACTTCCATTTGGACTGTTAAGCAGTTCAGTGTCATAAGTGTGTACATCTCATTGGGCAGAAAAATTTTAATGCTAATTAGGTATCAAACTTGCACTATTTCACTTCTTGCGTTTGTTTATTTAGTCTAGTTCAGCTATGTCCAAACCCGTGGCCTGCGATGCAGCATAGTTTGGGCCAGGTATGTCCAACCTGCGGTGGCCCAGTTGAGGGTTTTGTGTAGCCCAGTTTAGATTTTCGCTGTGGTGAAAGTATCCTACATGCTGACAACCTGTCCTTGGTTTGATAATTTTGAATTTGACATTTTTGATGCAGGTAGTCCTCAGTGCCACTTTATCACGTCTGTTACCACAGCTACAGGCGTAGCCAGGGGGGGGGGCAACAGATCCATGGTCCCCCAAATTCGTTTTGTGCTTTGAGAGACGGTATCCCAAACAAATTAGTGTTATTCGCATAAAATCAAACATTTTTTCTCCCAAAATTTTTGGTCTGGCTACGCTACTGACCATTGCAGTTAGGATTCAAACACTTTCAGTATATTTGTTTAGGCTAAATTTAGTTTGCTAAGATCACAGCAAGTCATGCAATGTGCGGCCGTCAATGATATGTCATTCAATATGCGGCCCTGGTCAAGATAGTGACATATTTCTTGACTTAGTAAGCCATTTGGGTTGGATATGGCTGGTTTAGGCTTTCACTGTAGTAAAATATCCTATATACTGACAACCTGTCCTTATTTTGATAATCTTGAAGTTGACATTTTTGATGCAGGTGGCCTTCAGTGCCACTATGTCATGTCTGTTACCATTGCAGTGAGAATTCGAACGCTTTAAAAGTAATTAGGTTAAGCTAAATTTAGTTTGCCAAGATCAATGTAAGCTGTTCAGTGTGCGGCCCTCATTAATATGTCGTTCAATGTGCTGCTCAGGGTCAGACAATGACATAACATTTGGCTCAGTAAACCATCTGGGTTGGACATAGCTGGTCTAGTCACATGGAATGGCTTACGCTTGCGTAATTTAATCATTATATGGTGGGCTGTAAGAATGTAAAGTGAACCTGATTGCAGTTTTATGTACATGTGTATGTATAGATTTTTTGCCACTTTGGGCGGCAATGCATGCATGAACACAAGCTCTGCAAGTTCCTCTGTCTTCATATCCTTATCAAGTCAAATGTGTTAAATTGCCATTTCTTGCGTGCAGATTTATCTGGTAGTAACTTGTTTCTTTGTACTAAGTGTGACTGATCAGTTTAACTTATTGCAATAATTTATTAACTTGTTCATCACTGCTCTTACTACAGTGCTCAAAGTGTTGTTTTTAAAAAAGATTGCTATATTTTTGTTTTGTTTATGGCAGTAAGTTAAAGATTGTCATCTTGCCTGGGCGGCTAATAGGCCGTACCAAATTTGGGCGAATGTCTCAGATCTCTACGTAAGTTGGTCAAAAGTTGCAGTTGGCCTCATTATTCACAAAAATGACAAAAAAATTTAATCAATAGTTGTTTGACGCCTGCCTCCTCTATGAGCGTTTCCATGGAAACAACCCAAAAAATAGAAAAATGCAAGATCTCAACAACCAAAAGAGCTAGAACAAAAATTTTTTTTAAATGATCCAGAACTAACATGTTCCTATCTGCATTTGATTTATTTGACTTGCTTATTTTGTATGTTTTTTGAGATATTTAAGATTTCTTGATTCTTTGACGATTTTAGGCCTAAGATTTGGATTTTTGATGCTTACTGGTACTTGTATGAAACTTTTGGAAAAAAAATCTAGTTCAGCATTGTAATCCACAGTGTAATGATCTGCCAGAAGCTTAATGAGTGCATTTTGAAGCACACTGTCATAAAGTTTCTTGGTTATAAATCAACAAAAGATATCCTGCATAAAATGTTTGTATTAAGCAACTTTACACATAGGAATCCTATCACTGAAGCTGAATACTTCATCACTCACATAGCAAACAAAAAAAACTAATGCCAAAATCATACAAAATGAGATACCATTGCCAGGTTTAAGTTGATCTGAATAAACATGTAAACAAAAGCATTATAGACTAATCAGCACAATTGGATGGTACATGAAAGACACACGGGCTTAACCTTAGGAAAAACAAAATAACTGCAGTACATTTTCAGAAGTTTGTCAGGTGTGTAGTTAGCAAAAGTAATTGTCAGGTTTCTCTCATCTTTTTATCTATAGTTTCAGAAAAAAATCAAAGTGCTTCCTGACCTATTGAAGATGTTGCTTTGTCACTCTTTAATAAAATGTCACAGTTTCATATAGTGTTTACCATAGCATGCTGACAATGCTCCTTAAATATTCTTGCTACTTCCTTCTTTGTGCAACTTTTCCCGTGTTAAATGTTGTTAGCAGATTAAGGGCATGTTCTGAAGCATCATTGGCAACATTTACGTTCTTCACAAAGACGTAAGCAGTAATGTGACCACTATTTTGTTGTTAAGACTTTGTGTCTGCTTTTGAAAAGCCATGGTCTACGTTCAGGAGCTGAAGTTGTGTCCAGGAATATTTTCCAGCAAGATCAACAAGTGAAACATTCAGTCAGAAGAGGCATCTGTTGCAGAATAATTTTAGTACTTGGCTTGGGGTGATGCAGGAGTGTCTTAGCCATTGCTCACTTTTCACTCAGGGGAACAGAGTCACTAAAAATAACAAGGAGACTGAGCATTGTGACAAGTACCAAATGTGATTGTCAAGTTTCTTTATATAAGTACTAATCAGCCTGCAACAAATTGTGATCTTTTTCAGTATTTTGTGCAGACCCAGGTCTGAGTTTGGTGCAATTGCTGGGTCTGCAGGTTTTTCAGTGTAAATTTGGTACTTGTCACAACACTTAGTCTCCTTGTCATTTTAAGTGACTCTGTTCTTCTGAGTGAAAAGTGTGCAATGGCTAAGGCACTCCTGCATCACCCCAAGCCAAGTAATAAAATTGTTCTGCCACACATTCCTCTTCTGACTGACGATGTTTCACTTGTTGATCTTGCTGGAAAATATTTCCTGGACACTACTTCAGCTCCTGAATGTAGACCATGGATTTTGTACAGGAAACCTAATGTCTTGGCAAAAAGTGGTGATTGTATTACTGCTCACAACTTTGTGAAGAACCTAAATGTTGCCATTGATGGTTCAGAACATGCCTTTAATCTGCTAACAACATTTAACACTGGAAACGTTACACAAAGAAAAAAGTAGCAAGAATATTTAAGGAGCATTGTCAGCATGCTATGGTAAACACTATATGAAACTGCGACAACTTGTTGAAGAGTTACAAAGCAAAATCTTCAAAGGGTTAGGAAGCACTTATATTTTTTTCTGAAACTATATCTAAGGAGATGAGAGAAACCAAACAATTACTTTTGCTAACTATACACCTGACAAACTTCTGAAAATGTACTGCGGTTATTTTTTGTTTTTCCTAAGGTTAAGCCCTTGTGTTTTTCATGGACCATCCCACTGTGCTGATTGTCTATGTTTTTGTTTACATGCTTATTCTGATCAACTAAAACGTGGCAATGATATCTCATTTTGCATGATTTTGGCATTAGTTTTTTTGTTTGTTATGTGAGTGATGAAGTAGTCAGCTTCAGTGATAGCATTCCTATGCGTAACATTGCTTAATACAAACACTTTATACAGGATATCTTTTGTTGATTTATAACAAAGAAACTTTAAGACAGTGTGCTTCAAAATGCACTCATTAAGCTTCTGGCAGATCATTACACTGTGGATTATAATGTTGAACTAGATTTTTTTTTCCAAAAATCTGTACTTAAGTTTCATACAAGTACCAGTAAGCATCAAAAATCCAAATCTTAGGCCTAAAATCGTCAAAGAATCAAGAAATCTTAAATATCTCAAAAAACATAAAATAAGCAAGTCAAATGTATTAAATGCATATAGGAACATGTTAGTTCTGGTTCATTTAAAAAAAAATCTTGCTCTTGCTCTTTTGGTTGTTGAGATCTTGTATTTTTCTATTTTTGGGTTGTTTCCATGGAAGCGCTCATAGAGGAGGCGTCAAACAACAATTGATTCAATTTTTTTGTCATTTTTGTGAATGAACTGCAACTTTTGACCAACGTACGCAGATATCTGAGACATTTGCCCAAATTTGGTACGGCCTAGCGGTTACCCTTGGGATTGAGGGGCAGCCCTATCCTATAGCAATGAGCTACCACTTCCCTAAACATTCGTTGGTCCTCGTTAGTGGTAGTTTTTAACCAAATTTTTTATGTTTCTCCTTTTTATATATAAATTAATGACAGATTTGCAATCAACACCTTTTGCTGGAATATGTCGTAGAGGAGTCAAGCCTATTTTGATAAAGTGAACATAGTAGGATTTACTGTGTAATAAAGCAGCTTAATGCTTTCTATTATTTCATCAGATTTTTGGCTGGTTCTGATCAGTGACATGCGCACATTGTGTATGTATCACCATTACATTGTTTCACTTGTATTACCGTATATGTGCCAAAGCATCAAGGGCGGATTTAACCATACTGTTAAACAATTTTCTGACATTAGTGTCGGTCAAGTTGAGTCCGTAGATGGGTATTGTTATTCTTATAGATTCATGAACAGTCTTTGTAATTGTAAACCTTCAAAATTTAATTCCCGTTGCCACCTAAGAGTAGTTTCTTAACAATAGTGATATTTTTGTATTTACAGAAGCCAAATCAGATCTGTTAAGAAGCTATGGTACTGAAATTCAACCTCATTTTCATGCTTTTTTAAGCATTATTGCAAAGTTCAATGAAGTTGATTCAAACACCAAGTTCTTAGCTTGGTCGATATTGAAAAAAGGTTGGGGCATTATCATTCCAATACTTCAAATTGATATTTATCTTAAGCTCATTTCCTCAAATGTGTTCAGTATTCTGTTTTTTTTTAACAACTCCTGGTTCTCCAGAAGGTTTGTGTTCATTGTCATACCGAACGTAGTACATGCAGTTTGGTTGAAAGAAGTAGCCTTGAGAAGTTCTAAAACTAAAATCGAGTTCTGCACCATTTTGTCTAATAACTGTTACTTTCTGAGTGATACATGAAATACTCAAGTTCACCTTTGGGCGGGGATGAATAGCCACAGACTTAGCAAAATACCCAAATGTTTTTTAGCAGTGGTTTAAGACAATGTCCACTATGCTTACTGGAGTGAACTTCGCAGTGCAGGTAAAATTTAGCAAATTAAAGAAGAGGATTGCGTCATGAAAGTCCAGTGACAAAGAGAAAACAGTTCAGATGCAAAACAGCAAAAATTAAAAACAGTGAGCTTAGAGGTCAGTTCCAATAATTAAATCATTGCTTTCGTTATGTAGAGCTCATTGCAAACTGAATATGACTCGCAAAATTGTGTGGTTTGTTCGCCCACTGTGTTGGATGTTTTTATCAAACGTTTTGTGATTCAACTCCATTTAACTTGCATGTTACTAAAGATCATGGGAAATTTTGTTACTTGCATCCAGCGACTGTTATGCTCGTACTGGTTTGGGTTCTCAGGTTTGGAAGCATTTGCAAATAAAGTTGGAAAAGTTCTATCCGAGCAACTGGCTAGTGAAGAAGAACTAGCCAGTAATCTGCGTGGAACATACCTGAACGCCTTGAAGATGTATGTTTATTTGGTTGTCGAAATGATGAAACTGTATCAAACACAAACAAAGAACTCTTCCCTTGTCCTCGCTACCCCCTCCAAGGGAAAAAAAGGAAGAGCAAAGAGTTATACCACTGGCTCTGGTATGTCATGCTGTTAGCAAAACATAGTTTTTGTTGCATCGGACTTTATATTTGATCATATTCTGTTGTGAAATTTTTGATGAAATGATATCTTTTACCGGAAACAAAAACAAATAAAATGTCAGCAACCTTTTTCCCTATTCTCGAAACTAGCATTTTTGTGGTTTGGTTTCGATTTCAAGTTTCCCGAACTCTAGATTTGTTTCTTGCATGTTGTATTGTAGAATTCGACTGGGAAAAGGAATGTCAATGTGGCCTTCAGTTGTTAATGAACATTGTTGACCTTGACATCCATCGACTGTGGGAGGGTCAGATAGTCGAGGACGAGTTCACGAGGTAAGCGAAACAAAAGTTTTGATGATTTCTTTAAGCTTTCCTGCAAACTTAACGTGGCAGAAGGAGCTATCATTTGCGGTGTTTGCTGTAATCTTGACATATTTTCATGCAAGATGTCTACGCTCGTTGCGTGTAAAATTGAGCTTGATTTTTGCTTTGCACGTCATTGTGGCGTAAAATTTGCATTGGTCACTATCAATGCTGTCCACCATGGCGGGGGGGGGAGCATCACGATATCCATTGCAAAGCACCTAAATTTGGGGATGTGTTTGATCAAATAAGGTTTCTCGGTGAATATTTCTTGAAGATGAGATAAACGTGCCCAGTCGACTGCAAGTATTCAAATAATTTCAAACAAATCAAAAGAGATGGCAATGTAGAAATTTCACCAAGGTTTGCCAGATTTCGCCCACAAGAAAGTAAAATTTGCGTTTAACTTACTTGGAAACGATATTTCCGTGAAAAAATTCAAGCAGCTCACACAGCATCATAACAAAAAAATTCAATCAACACTCAACCTTGGATCCAGCATTTGTTCGATTGTTGGCGAGTCCAACGAGCTTCGGAATTGATCCGCGTTTTTTTTGGAAGCAAATGAACACGCCTTGGTTTTGTTTGAAGCTTTCCAATTAGAAACCGGGTCTTGCCGTTGCTCATGTCGCAGGTTCTTACCATTCCGCGCATCTGTTAACTCTGGTTCTGTTTATTTCGCTGAGACATTTCGGTCATTTGTTCCATAATAGTATTAAAACTCACCGCAACAGCAATCACTAGTCTATATTTTCGGATATTATGACCTGATAGACTTAACTTTTTCGGTCATTTAAAAAAAAATTGGTATATGACTCAGAAACGACCGAAAAAATAAACCCAGCGGAGTACGATTGGTCTGCAAACGTTTGAGGTAAAAGAAGAGCTTGTATTTACGTGTGGCCAAAATTCGAACCAATCAGGTGCTGTACACGTGACAACGTTTGTCCACCGTATGGTTTGGAAGTGGCTTCTCCGTTTATGCAATCGTTGCAGTTGGAAACACTTTTGGCAAAGTTTCCGAGTATAGGCCGCAGCAGATAAACATAGTGTTATTTTTTGACTGTTTGTATGGTTTGGAATTCGAAATCACTGCAGAGACGGGAATTGCACACGACCAATCTGACATAGCAGCGTCCCAAAACATCCAGAATTTGTAGCCTTAGACATTTTGGGATGTTGAAGTGTTGCATCATTTTCATTTCACATCAGTAGGCCTTTACTTTGATGTCGGGGATGTCTGAAGCGTTACTGTGAAAAAAACGCGGAAAGACCTGAATCACTCGGAGATTTTCTTTAGCCAGGTCCTTCTGTTTAAACTTGCTTGTAGACATTTTGTTGACTGTTGAACACTTTATATGTTGAAGTAACTCAGTAGTATTGCTATTAAAGCTTGATCAGCAATCTTTGCTACGTTGTGCTGGAGAATGCCAACAATGTCAAAAACAAATCTTTGAAGACGCTGCTATTCCATCTCCTCGGTTGCCTCATTAAGAAGTAAGAAATACTTTTCTTTTTGACTTAAGAAGCGTTCGACTTGTTTATGTAATTGGTTCTTCATAATTTACTAAAGTATGGCGGCGAAAAAAAAAGCTTTTTATGCAAGGATTGTTCTCTGTGAAGAGTTCTTTGTTGTCTGTTGTCGTCATTCTTTGTTGTCTACTGTCCTCACAAAACTTTTCTTCTTTGCATAGAAAAAACATATTACAGTTAAAATTAATATTTTCGAAAACTCTTACGCATTTCATTAACTTTTGGTTTCAGCCTTCATCTATCCTTATTATTCCTTCAGATATAACCAGTCGTTGAGTGCCACTCTAAAGCTTCTGCAGCTGCTGCAACATTTCGAGCATACTGCTGCTCCTCTGTCTGAAGCCGTCGGTCTCTGGGTTGGAACTTACAAATGCAAAACCCTCGTTTCTGAGCTGATCAGGTATCGCATGTGAAGCTTCAATCAGTGTGGGGGTTCCCCCGACTTGTTTTAGGAAAGGTTAAAGTTCACGGAAAGAAAAACTAACGTTTCCGCGTTCTTGCAACTACTGCAGGTTTTTTAAGGAAAATGTTAGGTACCCGGTATGGACCAGTAGAGACCCGAGTTTCTTCTCTGATTCTAGGGACCCGAATCGGGTCCCTAAAACCACCTTCTACTGTATTAACCACCTGGGTGTTGAAATCGGACAATTGCCGTACGTGTTGTTCTTTTATCCATGTGTTGTCGCCGCGCTTCACAAGGTTTGCCTTCTTGATATTTGCAGAGAACTGAGCCAGATACCCGAACGCGAGTTGACTCGGGACAGTGCGAGTACGAAGACGATTTGCACTTTCATACTCGAATTATCAAAAGTCCTCCCAACCGAACTTCTCGCCAACATCAGCCTGTTGCTGCCTCGAATGGACGAAGAGGTAAAAACTTCTTCGCTGAAGAAAAGAAGTACCTGCCTGTATTAAATCTGGAATGTTTTGTTGTTTTGGGATTGTCTAGCAAACTGTTTTTTTTTCACTGAGACATTTCGGTCATTTTTACCATAGTAGTATTGAAACTCGTACATTAGTCAGTAGCCTGTATTTCCGACCGAATTGACTTAATTCATTCGGTCATTTAAAAAAAAACATCGCTCTGTGACCGAAACAAACTTAGCTGGCAAGCAATTGTTTTACAACTTGTTGAACTGCAGACCATGCTTTACCCGAGTGCACGAGTTATGGCTGAAAAAAATTGAATAACGCGAGTCATTTGTCCACGTTTCCCTATTTCACACAGTAGTTGGCTTAGTCTCGTCCTCCAGTGTTGCCCTGAGGAAAATGCTAAATTTGGTTTCGTGAAAAAAAGTTCATATTTAATTCCAGTCCTACTCGATGAGGAACAGTGTTCTTGGCGTGATGGGTGAGATCCTCGTGCAATGCTTGAGAGGAGAAGGACTTGACAGCAAGTCGAGGTCGACCAGGTAGGTTTAGATTGAACATGTGACGTATATCTTGAGGTCTGGTGCAATTGCTGGCCGGTTTAAGCGTTTCTGCTTCTGGTAACTATTTAATACGACCTGTTTGTTGTTGTTTATGTCAAGGGTCTGCACGCTTTCTTGTTCGAAGGCCTCATAAGCTATTACACAGTCGTTCGAGGATAGTACATCTTAACGTAATGTGATTATTTCGGGTTATGTTACATTGTACCAAATCAATAAGTTATTCGTAGATCTGTTATTTTTTCGTTATTGACAAAACGTTCTCGCCCGCCGGATTTGGCCCGCGGGCCGTAGTTTGGAGACCCCTGGTCTGTGCATTAGTTTACTTTCAAATCACATCGGCAAGTTTTAGATGTTCATTTCTGTGTCTTGTTTGATAAACTGATGGGCGGCTTGCACTGGTTTTGCTTCACTCCCCAAAAGCGCACTTTTCCTGCGTGCGAGATAATTCATTTATCTTTTTAGTTCTTGACCAAGTGACGTGTTGTTGTTTATATATGGCAGAGACCAGTTCCTTGATATTCTGTACGACCACGCGAACTTGGATGTCAATTCCTTTGTCCGATCAAAAGCCGTTCAAATTTATTTAAATCTCGTCGAGAAGCAGTGTTTGCCGATCCGAAGGTGAGTACTACCTGGACCTAAATCAACCCGAGTTACCCGTAAAACCCTATTTCGTTGTTGTGTCATAATCGCCAAGTCGCTATCAATTAAAGATTGCTGCCAAGGTGCAAATAAAGAAGCACCCAACTGAATATTTCCGTGAAAGCACGTCTTTCACGTCTGTCTGGTTTAATGTTGCAAAGTGTCTGCTTCCCCAAACGTCATCTTGAAGTCCTGCACGTTTATCGTGATCTCATGTTCAACGTATAGTCAGATATGTGCATGTTGATAAAGTAAGAAGTCAATGCCAGGTGCCCAGACATTGTTGAATTGTCCGTCCGGCTGCTACTGGACAAGAGCAACCTCGTACGAAAGTTCACAGTGCAACTTCTTGAAGCCCTCCTGAGATGGAATCCATTCTCTGCTACGGTGAGCGGTCGTATGCTTGGATGTCACCGGCATTTTTGCAAACTTTGAGACGGTTCAAAGCCTTGCATCGTTGTACTCGTCACCACATCGTCATCGTATGCGTCACCACATCGTGTAGTTTTGTTGGCTGGTTTGACGCCGCAAATACGTCATGGCGTCGTGAACGAATGACGCAGATGAGCTTTTCAAGCTCTGGCGAACAACTTTGACAGCTATTTTGATTTCGTAAATAAGCAACGTCACGTACCTTCCATGCCTGAGGGATGACGCGTTAGAAAGAAAAAAGTTATCCATTGAGTCGCCGCAAAATCACTTTATTTCAAGGTAAACAGTTGCCAAAAAATCTGTGAAATAATTACTGAAAGGCCAAAGACAGAACAAGTCCCACAATATTGCCCGGATTGAGTTTGCCAATGGCCGCAATTTTGCTACTTTTCGTGATGCGCCCGCCCCACGCAATAGCAGCTTTGAACAGGACAAGCGTAGCAGTGACGTCACAGACACACGTTATGCACACACGGAAAGTTCGTTACCAAAGCCCGGATGCGAGATATTTACCGAATGTTATGTTGAAATCGCGTTTTTCTGTTTGGGATGGTTTAGAAACCAACAATGCCCCGTTAGGATTTATGACAAAAGATGATTTTGCAAAGTCCGAAAAAAAGTTTCTAAATGGGAAAAAAACATATCACACAAACTGTGTTCAATGCCAGTAACGAAGATGTGTGTTGGGTTTCCATGGTGACATGTTGCTTGTTGTCAACACAACCACGTTTAAAATGACCAAAACTGACCAATGGAAAAGAAATGCATGTTGACGAAAACTGTGCGAAGTGAACGAAGTCTCGTCACGACCCATATATAAAGGTGCCTGGGGTAGGCAGGGGGCAAAATACAACCCCTGGGCCCCAGGCCTTCATTGGTAGTTAATAAACCTTTGTTTCTAAAAATTTCAATTCTTCGTTATTGGTGGTTCCCGTTGCGACCCCAAGTAAAAGTATTGCAGTCAAATAATTTCTTTTAACTAGGAAGTTGCATTTTTGGCGCAGTTCTTGATGTTTATGATCGTATTTCAACTATTTTTTGTCTTAGCTGCCTATTCAAGTTCTTCAAGATGGTCTGGAAGAGGCCAGAAGAAAACTCGTTGAAATGCAGGCCAGTGCAGGTGGGTCCCGTGGTCCTGTGTTGCTTACACCAGGGGGCCCGCAAATACTTTTTGGTGCGGACCGAAAAATATTTTCAAAAACTCGCGACCCGAGCATTTCATGAGCATATAATTTTGTAGAAGATGTATTACAATTTCATATCAAGTTCAGGACTACTATTGGGAGTAGCAATTTTCTTGCACAAAATTGGGTGAAACTTAGCACATAAAGCAGTTGCATTTATTCTGTCCAGTGCGAATGGCAAGTTCAAAATGTAAACTTAAATTCTTTCGCGACACAGAATGGAAAGCCTCTGAATATTAATTATCGCCAAATACAATCAACTCAACTCTCGACAAGCTATTTGCGGACACCGGTTTAGAACCTTGCCGTGCACTGTGTAGGTCTGTAATTACGTTAAGTGTGTTGAAGCTAACTTGTTGTTTCAGACAGGACGGTTCTGAAAGCAATGTCGCAAAATTTGAAAGGAATACTCCAAATTTTTCGCCCACTCTGCACTAAAAACCTCAAGCACTGGCGCTGCCTCCCACAGACATAAGAAACGTGGGCAAACTAGGGTTGGTAGCCGACGAATTGAAATAAAGTTGCCGAGTTGCTATATTCATTCTCGCACCCTCTTTTTCTCTGGGGAGGGTCGCAAGAGGCAGCAGTCCTCGGAGAACTCAAAAACACCTCACGGCCAACAGCAATCTCAGATAGTCCTGCTGGCTGCACACCAAGGTACAACAGCGACCTCTTGCGGATTTCCTGTCAGCGTCATTTGTCGAACTGAAATTTTACGGGTCACTGCTTCAGTAAAATCAGTTCTGGCCAGAACTTCGGTGGCGTGACCTTTCCTAGCTCTCATGACCCGGAAAGTAGTTCGTCGCGGAGGCTTGATTTCCCTCAGCTTATTTTCACACTGGTCCATGACATTTGCGCTTCAGTGTTTCCAGTCGCTGTTTACAGCCCCGCAAGAGCTGGAGGAGGAGCGGGAGGAAGGTTCGGATAAAAATGATGCTGAGAGCGACATGGCCACCGAGGAGGAGGAGGAGGCTGGTGATGACGGTGGAGGGGGAGTGGCTGAGAATGAGGCGCCGGTTAATGAAGAGACCGAGAAACAGAAGGTTCGTTTTCTCTCGTACTGCTTGTTGCTGCGCACAACGAATATTGTGCAATCTGTGGTTTTTGGAAGACCCGAATTTTGCTACTGTTGTTTCGAACGGTCGATATATCGTGTCTGAAAATATACACCGGCTGAAAATCGAGACTTCATTGATGGAGCCTGGAGTCGATTTTTGCGAATATCAGCCTCGCAAGCTCGTTGTCTTAAGGCTTTGGATTCTCCAAATAAAGCAATATATTTTCTGTTTGCGGTTTCACCAGGTAAGAAGAAGCCAAAGCAAGTGGAAAAATGACAGAAATGGGAAAAATATCAGCTTGGAAATGGTGTTGACAATTCATTTTTGAATTTTAGGAAATTTTTGGCAAAACCACAAATCTTCAAGTCTCGTTTAACTAGTTCTCGATTGAACTACATCACTAGTAATGAACATAAGCGCGTTTTCTTTTAATCGGAGCATCAGAACCAACCGCTGTAACTTAAATATCTGCAGAGCATCATAACCTACCTGTCCGAGTCGGTTCGTTTCGTGGAACGGTTTCACGAGGCAGTGCCGGTGATGTGTCAACTCCTCCGCTCCAAGACGAGCACAGATGTGTTGGAGGCGATCAACTTCTTCACCGCAGCCTGGGAATTCCGACTCAGCTTCGCTGTGAAAGGTGATAGGCTTCAGCTCGGCTGCTCTTTCATACGCTTAACTCGTCGTCGGGTAACTGCGGGTTTGGTGGAACTCGAGATTTGATTACGTTTATCCGGGGCACGTCACGTCCGGTAAAACTGTTTTTGACACCCCATGCAGCGACTTTGGTTCATTTTCACAACGATTTGTGTGTGCCCAGCGAACCAGGATTTAAGCGCAGCGCCCCCTGCCGGCAGGTCTTAGGCGGGAAGTTTTGTTTGAACGAAAACAAAGTGACGAACGTTTCCCATCCGTGTTTGTCGACGTAACAATGCAGGGCGTGGCTCTCCACTGCAGGAAATCGACCTTCCGGTGTCGCATCTACAACGAAAACCTGTTGCACTGTCAATCGAAGTGAATAAATGACCGACTGTCCACGTCACCAACCGCAGCGTTTCCCGCCAGTTGGTTGCGAGCTGCGCCAGCCTCATTGCACAGCACTGACTAGAAGCGAGTAGCCTGGGTTTGAAGAGACTATAGCAGAGAAACGCATCGGGCAACCAGGTGACGTCGGTCGTGACAGAAAAACACCAGGTGTCTCCTTCGAGCCTCAGGAGACCCGAATCTTGTATAATGGCCTTACAGGCACATTTGAAAAAAAGCTGGTATACTACCATTTGATTTGTCGCCGAAAGTTTTGGCAAAGTCATAAAAAAGCAGATTCCCTACGTCAGGGTGGCCCAAGGCTACAAGCATGAGGGGCAACATTATGGTTTGACGGAAAATTTGCGGGCCGCAATGGGAACTCCATTGCTAGACTGGCCTGCTGTTCTAATAGACCTAATTTTGCTGCTCGCCTAACGCAATTTTTTATTCTAGGGTAATTTTTAAGTTTTCTGTTTGTTTGTTTGCGACTCAAAATAGAAATTTTCTGCAAGAAAAAGATGCACGACACACCAAAAAAATAACAAAAAAATGTTTTGTTTCTTAGTTTTGGTTATGAAGTCAACGACCCCTTTAATTTCCGTAGTCGGCAGACGCAAGCAGGCTTCATCAGCCATTCTATTTCGCGTGTTGCTTTTCAATCGCGTCATAATTGAGAAAGCATTTTGGCAAACTACGAACATAAAGCACATCTTCAGTGCAAAGTGTCTTAAGCGGGAACAATTCCCGGTTGCCCCCGTGGTTGCCTGGTTACCCTTCAATTATTTTAAAATTGCTTATACCTACAATTTCCGTGGTATTTCCCGTACGTCTTCTCGTGTTTGGTGCTGTAATCCTTCTTTAAATAAAAACTCTTTCGGAACGGATATTATTTGCAACCTCACAAGACGCTGGTTTGCCACTGTTATTGGCGAAGCCCAGTTAGAATTGAACTTTCTGTTTTCCTCCGACACTTCTCTTTTGACGCTCATTTCTTGCTGTACTTCACTGAATATGACTTCATTGCTTCCACAATACACATCTTCTAATCTAACTCGAAAATTAATTACAGAGTCTATGCTTGCAACAAAGATAAAAAACAAACGCATGCCTTGTGGTCAAAGAGTGCTGCAGCGTTAGCCTAACGTAGAGCTTAGCTATTGTAACGCCATAAGTTGCAAAAATATATTGTTACCCCCTAACAGTTACATATTGAATCGACGTGTACTTCAATGATGTGTGGCTTGCAAGGACTGTGTGTTTAATACCATGTATTAATGGCTCGTGCAACGATGACAGAAAGCGTTCGTGGGCTGCACAGTAACTGTCCGCGGGCGCATGCCAGTGCTTGGGCAACGCTGACCCACGTTATTGTAAAGTGCGCTTAGTTTGAAAACAAATCCTCGGGTCTTAGATTCCCATAATACCATTAAATCAGAACTTAAGGTTTTGGCTGTTTTTTTGGTCAAAAAAAGGTTGCTGTTCACAGACTCATTTCATGTCCCCCCTTTGATTACCACTCACTCTCTCACTTATGGCCACTCAGGTATCGCCGAGATGCTTGACCAAATATGGAACGAAGATCAGAAGATACGAGACGCTGTGGTCCACGCTTACAAAGAACTCTACTTCAAGCAAACGTCGAGCAGTGCCAGGTACATTTGTTCCGGTGATGGTGGTTGCAACGGGACGCCGAAAAGTCCCCAACAGTGTTGCAAGCACTTTCTTCAGTGCAGCACATTCAGTGCAGCGCAAATGAAATGAAACTGTTCGAACCACGGTTTTCGTAACAGGTTTATGTTGATTTATTCCACGAGACTGTTGCTAATATTGCAAAGCATAATCTTGCTGAGAAGTTCGTGTGTCTCACTCCACGCAGGAAGTGACTTTAATATGAGTTTTAGAATCTAGAACTAAGAATGATTTCGCTGTTTGTTCTTCGCTCACTTTGTTAAGCACTCCTTTTGTCGAATTAAAAGTAGGTTTTTAAATAATCAACGGGTTGTATCTTTTTACTGATTCAGTTGCACCTTTCTTAGTAGTTGCCTTAACCGTCAACTGCAGCTGATGTGTAGAAGCTGCTGTGGGAGGAAACACATCAAATGCATAACTTCAATTCATCGTATGCATGGATTTTTATACATTTAGACAGGGCTCTTTAAAGGTTTTACCTTGCTGACCACAAAGACGTTTTATAAGACCGCAACTATTTCGTCACAATACAGAGTTGGTCACAAAGCGAAGCTTTAGTGCAGTGGTTCCCAACCTTTTTGATGCACTCCTCCCTTGGCCCATTTTAGAACTTTTCATTCCTCCCCTATTGCACAATTTCAGCAGGGGGGCTGAAAAGGTTCAAACGTAATTTTTGCGATGGCTCAGATCGCACGTTGTGGGTTGAAGTATAATCCTAGTGGCGTTGTTGCGTCCTTTCAATACGTCATTATTGTACGATAATTAGTTCTGCTTGGTGGATTCAAACAAACAAGCAGCAAATTTAACTGGGGAGAGCCAAAGAATCGATCAGAAAACTTGGATTGCACTTGAACATCTAATTAAGCAGGTATCATTAATGATATAATATTCCGATAGAAAGCGCCAGTGTTTATTTCGTGACAGAAAGATAAAAATGATAACAAAAGTACAATCAAAACACATTGAAATGCACCCGTAATAAAGAAGTTTCAAATATCAATTTAGTTCAACTTTCGACTCGATCAATGCGAAATTTGTTCTTGTTTTTCAACGGAAAGTAGTTGGATACAGAGTATGGTTGCTGCAAAAACCAAACTGCGTTTATGAATAATCATTAGTGAAGGAGTCTCGAGACTTGGTTTCGTTCTCGAGATCCATTTTTGCGAGTCTCGGTTTCGAAGGTTTCAGGTCTCGTGTTGGTCTCAAAGGCTGCAGGTCTAGAAACTTTCAATATTGCATAGAAATGGTATAGTAAAATTTATATAACCCAACAGCTTTGGTTTGTTGTATTTGCAAGTAAGAAACAACCAAAACGGTCGGAAAAATGCCCGAAATTTGAAAAAAAAATTCAACTTAGAAGTGATGACGACATTTTAAAAAAATTCAGCAAAATGCACAAATTTTGAAGTCTCGGGATTTTTGATGAAGTCTTTGGTCTCGAAGCTTTAACCAGGTCTCGATCTTGAAGGTAGCGGTTGTGGCAACATCACTGATCATCATATTTTTGTATTTTCGAACTGATGTTACAACATACTGTTATAGTGGCTTAAAAGTTAAGGGTGAAATTTGCACAAGACAAATAATGTGATTGACTAAAAATTTAATTTCATTACACGCATCTGCTCAAGAAACTCTAACAACCGAACCCCAACCAAAACATAAGGAGACCCGCAAACACTGAGGTGAACGACGTACTGGACTTACTTCAAGAATGTGCTTTGACAAGATCAGGGCTGCGGAGCTGTCGTAAAAATGACACAGCTCGGCTCCGGAGCTCCGCTGTTGATGAAAGTGGCTCCGGCTCTAGCTCCGGAGCTGTGGGTTTTCACTGAAAGTGGCCCCGGCTCTAGCTCCGGAGCTGTGGGTTTTCACTGAAAGTGGCCCCGGCTGTAGCTCCGGAGCTGTGGGTTTTCACTGAAAGTGGCTCCGGCTCTAGCTCCGGAGCTGTGGGTTTTCACTCTTCTTTTTTTTCATGGCTCTGGATCCAGCTCCGGCTTCTGTTCGTTTTCACACATTAATGTTTTCAATTGTCTTGGTGTGCCTCAAGTTGAACGGAAAATGAAATATATGAAGTAGGCTACACAAAACCAAGAGAATGTACCAAACATTTTTAGTAATTTAAAGTTGGATTTTTTTGGAAGCAGCGTTCTTACCATGAGGAAGCCAGCGAAAAAACAACAATCACAGGTTTTGACGATTCAGAGAACAGTTGCTAGCAGAAACGTGACTCGAAGATAGTGGTAATATAAACAATTTCTGGAAAGACACTTGCTGGTTTTGCCGTCAATGCCTGAGGACCTTTTGTTATTTCCTACGACAGAATCAAGAAGATTGCTGTTTGGAAAACTACATTTGTGTCCGAGCATTTAGAAACAGACCAGTTTCAACTGACCAAGGGTTTTTCACTCGTTGCATGCTTTGCCTGCTGTAGTCTTGGCACTTCCAGCTAACAGCGCTGCCCGGGGAAACCATGCAATAAGCGTAATACACAAAGTCGATTACCTCTCTCATGTGTTCTTTCTAACATAAACACATTTTCATTAACACAAATGCGAAAATGTGTTTGAAAGCCCTTTGTTCAAAGAAATAGTTGTTCAAAGAAATAGTATGACTTCTAGCAAGACATTCACCTTTGACTTTTAAAACAGATGAAAACTTCTGATTTCTTATCTTTCGCTGTATAAGCAGTGATGAATCACAAAGTAAAGCACATTTTAACCGGCCTAAGACTGGTTACTGTGCTAAAAACATAGAATTTTTTCCACAGATGAAAACTTCACACATTTGTTTACATTGCTTTTTTATACCCTCCTGATAATGTACTGCTGTGCCAAGCAATGCTAGTTCACTACCAATCAGTTATAACTTTCATGTTATGCTACTGCTGCTTGTTATCAGTTATTACCAGTAGCCTAACTACTGAAAGCAGGAAAGAGTCTGCAAGAATATTTGATCTGCGAATATATTCTTTCTCACCTGCCTCTTACCTTTCACAGTGTAGCTTATGTTCGGGTTCGTAGGCTAGTAATAACTACAATTGGGACAATGGTCTTTATTGATGACAACAACCTGAATAATAAAAGTGGGACGAAAACCATTTGTTGTCAAATAATGGCACTAAAGTTTGTCAACATATACACGTGCTAGTCCACTAAATAACTTACAAATATAAAGTGATATGACTCATTGCAAGAGCCAATGTCAATTTTAAAAAAGTAGGCTACAACACTTACAATGAATTGGTAACTTCACTATACAGTGGAAATTCCTTCCTTGAACTCATGAAATTCTTCGCCCGTTGGGAACCACTGCTTTAGTGTGTATGGTTGTGCAATGAGGATCTACCGCATTTTGAGAGACCGAAACTGTGTCTCAAAACACTTTAAAGAAACACTACATGTATTGATAACATAGTTCCTTTCCTGTTTCTTGCAGTTCAACCCTTCCCGGTCACGTGGCTGATAACATGATTCTATTGGTCGCCAGCTCATCGGGCAGTCGTCTGCAGGCCGTCCAAGCTCTGATTGGTCAGATGCAGAAGTCAGGTGACCTGCCATCCTCGGTAACTCAGGTACATTGAGGTTAAACTGATTCTGAAAATGCTGTGAGAGCGTGTACAATATTTCTCGTTTCAACACGTGTCTGGCTTTGATACAAGTTATGCATGCTTGGATTCGATTCATGCGTTGAATGTCATCTATTTTTTTTCCAGTCATAGACCGAAACGTTTTTGAAGTGACCGAAAAAAATTAAGTCATTTCGGTCAGAAAGTTTGAAAATTTAGGCTAAAAAACACTGTTATGGTGAGTTTTAATACAACAGTGAGACAAATGACCGAAATGTTTCAGTGAAAAAAAACTCAGAATGTCATACGTGCGTGGATTCGATTCGCAGATTTTGTGGAACCGCTTCGTTGAACCGCCGTCGACTCTGACGATGGAGAAAGGCATCTCGGAGCTGAAGCAGCAGAAAGTGATCGCGCAGCTTCTAGCCATGATCGCGCAGTAAGTTTGATTTGGAGGAGGAGGGTTAATGCAGGGTGATGATTTTATTTGGAGGAGTCGACAGGGACTGATGAACTTATTTGTCGTGGTAATCTACAGGGTTGCCAGATATTTTACACAGCTCATGGCCACAATCATAATAAACATGGTTGTTTTTCAAAGAGTTATGGCCAAAAATACAAAATGTCTTAAATACGGCAATCTACGTAGGCGTAGTGGATTGTATTGTGTGGCGTCTTCACTCCCACACGCAAGGCGCTAGACTTTAAGCATGCATCGCAGTAACAAGGAATACACAAATACATGAAGGAAGACGAGGATATATACATGGCGGTGGTAGAGAGTATACGCTTGGTGGCGCACATACAGTTACTTTGATGAAACACAAGCGTATAAGACACATGCATGAATGACGCCACCATGATTATTATAATGTAGTAACTGCGCTGACCTCCAAGTGCATCGATTTATAAAATGCGTGAGGGAATAGGAGGCTGCGAAGGACCAGGGGTCATCTAGCTTGGCTGCAAACCTCCCAAGGACGAAGCTACTCGTAGTGTAAAGGGAACGGTTTATAGCAGTTAGTAGAAGTCGTTTGCTCTGAGTATAAGAGTATAAAGTTTAATATGCGGTTTTGCGGTAAATTGAAATAAATGTATAGCAGGCAAGACGTCTTTTGGGAGCGGACTGCTTTTTGCCCGAAAAATATTGTCTTGCCAAGGAAGCAAGCTTGGACCCAGGAACAGCAACTTCTGCCGTGCAATTTAAATTGCACGTTAAAACTTGTCCTTCTCTATCTTACTTAAACACCCAACCATGTATTAACACTATTGTAAATGAATACTTACAAAGCTGACCCATTTGTGTCGAACAGCATGAGATTAACTTTTCACTCCAACATAAGCATTCTCTTGGTCTTGTGCTCCAAATATACGAACACGACATCTTTCTTTTGGGCGAGTTGTTGAAACCATTGCTAGGCCGCACTAGACCTTATGGGCAGGTGTTGAGCAGCCATTCGATTGTCTCATCGTCCAGAACCGTCAGGCCATGCAGTCCATGGGGAGGTCGATGGATTGGACATTGGAGGACACATGGTCGACGGTTTGTTTATCTGCGCCACACTCACAGACCGCAGAGGAGGACATACCCCATTTGTACAAGCTTGAGCGGAAACGCCTGATACCGGTGCGGAGGTGGTTAAGCCGGATCCAGGCGCTTCTTGGGAGGGTCATTCCGGGGGGTTGGGTGCCGGTGTCGGGGATGAAAATGCGGAGTCTTGTGGGGTTGTCCGCCCAACCCACATTCCACTGGTGATCCGTCCACAGTGCGCTGCACGTATGTTGTTGTTGTCAGATGAACTGATGAGTTGTTTTAGACGCCGTGCAACAGCACTCGATGGATGGGTGAGCGCTGAGTGGAGCAGATGTCCAGGCTCCATGGCACGGCGTGCTAGAGACAGTGTGACTCCATGAAATACATCGACTGCATGAAGTTGATGATTATAATCGCATGCTGAAAACTATCAAGTCCACACATGAGCAAAAGGGTTTGAAACACTTGAAAGCAAGCACCTGGTCACATGACAGGTCTGACTTAAGCACTTGCATAAATCTACTTGCTGCAAGGGGTAAATCATAACTGCACACATCAAAGCAATACAAGGTTGAAGTACCATAGTTGTTGCTGCAACAGTGAAATGAAGTTCGTCAAGAAATTGAAAAAGACAAAATATTTGATGAAAATTTCCTTCCACAGCGACAATTTTTTTCATTTCACAACCACAACATCTCTTCAAGAAACTGAATATCTTCTTCTGCAGTTGTGTTGTACAGGGTTTTGCTGTTGCGCATTCGAATAATTGCATAAGTGCATTGAAGATTCCGACCGCACGTGTCATTATCACTGAAAAATATTCTTCCAATCGAGTCTAGCACTTTGATTTGGATTATAGGTTTCCTTGCTTTGTTTTATCGATGAAACATAAGAAAATGCTCGCTTACAGCGCAAGTAGTATGAATTGTTTCATCAGTATCTTTTGGAACAAATTCTAGCATTAGATAGCTTACAAAATATGCACGATTCCTCTTTCTCTTGCTGTTAGTGGATGAAAACATGTTCTCTGAAATTCTGTTTCAGCATTTTGCACAATTCTAAATGCTGTACGTATGTTTGAATATTGCTTTCGCACTACTCAGTATACAAAAAGTAAAATTAATAAGTGCGTAACATTAGAAGGCAGTAATTTTAGCCTACCCAAAATGACGGTGTACGACTGTGCTCCAAATAAAATAATCCGGGATCTGCTTATTGGCAGAAAGATGACTCGATACTATTGAGTTTTTTGCTAAAAATTACTGTCCAATTTGAAAAGATGACATAGCAGTCTGTTTCTTCTCCTTTTTGAATACAAGCAGTTGTAGCTGTTTACACAGTTAAAGTTAATTAGCTTGATATTCCACTTTTTCTTTACTTCCTATTACCTTGCTGACAGAAACAAGCCTCAAGTAAAACAGGCTGTCCAGTTTAGGTAAATGGCTGTTACAGTGAACAAAACAATAAACGATTATGAACCAAGCAGACTCTTGTATAACATCAGTCACGTGCAGTTAAGCAGCTTTTCCTTGGCTACTGTAGACATTCCCATCTAGTTCAACCTCGCTGTGCACTTTTTTATGTGTTGAATAAACTAATAATAAAAACTTGAAGTTTTTTTCATCCACAGCTTCCCTTCCAGGAATTAAAAATTCCTCCATTTGTGAGCCAAGTGGTACCCGTTTGAGGACCACTGTGTTGGAGCATAAATCGGCAGTTCTTTGAAATCGCTGTGTATGGTTACACCTTGCCACAATTCTGGAGTTTCTTTTTGGAACAGGATTCCATCCTGCTTAAAACTTTCCGTGAAAAACGTAATTTTTCTGCATTGATCTTCGACTATATCAACATCTGTTAGGTGGGATAATGGCAGATATAAAAAATCGTCCCTGTTCTGTTTGACTCTGAGCAACAGAAAGTCTTCAAAGCGATATGCTTTTGAATACCTCAGCTGACGCTAGTAGTCGCTTGTACACTTAATTTATTGCTTCCTCAAACATGGTTTGACACCTCACGTATCTTTGACATGGTTTGACACCTCATATTGACCCTTGTGGGAATCAACTTGACCAAGTGATTAAGAAACCTCGAGAATTCGAATCTAATCGATAAAATTACTTTAACATAGACTTTCTTCAAACATGGTTTGACACCTCACATTATCTCACGGTTTTTCTACACACATTATCTTACTATTCTCTTGTTCCACATCGGATGTGATCAAGTAAGTCTTTATTTCCTGTTCAAATTAAATTCCAAAGCCAATATTTGTAAAGATTTTCATCACCATATGTTTGCTGAAAGAAGGCGTCAACCTTTCAAAGTTTTAAAAATAAGAGTTTTCATTCTATCTTGCTACATCACTTGTTAACCTTGTTTTATATCTTGTATCGTGACCACCTGATTGTTCATAGCAGGTCAAGTAGCAATTCTTTCCAGTTCAGCAATACATTATTCAAAACTTTTCCTTTCACCAGCCACCTTGTTTGGTCACTGTTTGTGTCATGAATGGAAGGAGCGCATCTCGTTCTTGGTCACCGTTTATTTCTGTTGTTGGGTTCGTTCTATCAGGTACCTAACGCTCTACTGAAGTATAGCAGCTAAACCACACACGTTCTCACTTCTCAGACACACTAGGGACATGTTGATCGCTTGCTCGCGTTGAAGTTAAACAAGGCCACCTAGAGAGTGGGAAGCCTTGGGTAATGACGTCACAGACGACTTACGTTCACACAGGGTCGCACATTATGGCGTCATATGTACATGCAATCCTCAGCAGTCACCATCAACTACTGAATTCGTTACGTTGAAAAGAACTTAAACATCTTGTTTTCTCATGTTGCCGTTGGAAAACCACAAAGAGATTTCAGTCAAAATGAATCCTGCATTGGATGGCAGCTTTGAAAATGCATGCTGTATAAAAAGTGCCGAATAGTGGCATGTACACTTCATTTGAATGAAGTTGGGATTTTCAGCCTTGATTCTGGTCCACAAGGAATTTTGACTTCCAATCATAGCGGCAGTACCATCACTAGCAAAACCAATACAGTTCTCCAGATTTTCATTGTATGATACTAACTCTTCTGAAATTTCTTTTTATAAGCCCTTAGGTCTTGTCTTTACAACAGACATAGGCTCAAAAATGCTGTCTGAACTTTACATGTAGCATTGGAAAAAAACTGACAACAATACAAATGTTCCTGCGTGCAAATATCTGTGGATCCGTGTTCCAATAATATGTACTTTTTACCCTCAAAATCTTTCTTCAAATGCTCGTATAATGAAGCAGCGAATATATTTTCTATAATAGCAGTACATCTGGTTCCGTGTGTAATTTAATGTTACTGTGATGAAGCTTATTTGCCGCACGCAAATGTGACTGAAAACTTAGATAAACGTAACCGTCTGCGAACATAACATACCTGTGAAGCACACAGCAACTGAGCATATGCAGAACGACAAATAGCCACAAAACTGTATAACGAGTAGTATTTGGATCAGCCTGGAACAATTGCACAGCGTTGAACTGTAATCAACAGTAAAGCATATGTTGCCTTCGGCAGAAGCACATCAACCGTACGTAACTCAAGTCACAAAATAACTTAAAATCACCACAGTTACTACTAAGAACACTATTTTCCCCATGTTTCTTCATCAAAATGATCTGCAGCACGAATTGAGGAATGACATGCTATTGCAAGGCTGGGTTCTTCCTTGTCACTCGAGCACAACCTGATCATTTCATCTACAGATGTGCGTGATGTACTTGTACTCCTATTTTGGTGTTTCTGTGATTTGTCATGAACAGATATGTTGTGTATTTTTGGTAGCGCAGCACTCGTTTTTTCTATCATTTCAGCACTTTAACCACATATAATGTGCCTCACACTCTTCCTTATATTTTCCTCCACTTTTGTTGCCACATTTGCGAGGAGCTTCAAAATTGCAACTATTTCCCGCAACGTCATAACAAGCACTGCTGTACTACTGTAATAATGTCTGAAACAGAGTGGTGGTAGTGCACGATCCACAACCTCACAGGTAACGCCTTGCAAATGTTCACTGGCGACTGGGTCGCTGTAGCGAAGCGGCCGAGACCGACAGAGAAACGTTAACGGAAATTGACCAATGTGTGACAAAAATGAACATGAGCAAAACACATTTCACCTTCATTTGATGTTTAGCCTGCAGATGAAATCTAGTTAATATTGTAAGTTTAGAGGTTTATAGTGATTTTTAGAGGTTTATAGTAACAAGTGTTACGTTTTAGCTAACAATAGTGTTAAGAATGTGTCTGTAACCCTATGGTTCTGTCTTCAATGCAGTTGCAAAAAGTGTCTGTAACCCTGTGATTTCGCCGGCTTCAATGTCTTGTACTACGTTCTGTATTGTCTGTTTTTATCAACCTGCGTTCTGCAGAGTGTGTGTGTTCATACTATGGACTTCGTGTCTGCTCACAAACAAATAAATTAAATTAAATTAATTACAGTCACAAGTTATAAAAATGGCCACATTTGTCGAATTTGGCCAGGAGATGGTTAATCTGGCAACCCTAGTAATCTATCCTCGCTTAATCCATGCTCCATTTTATGGAACCGTTCTTCGATTGACTCCTGTTGTAATCAGCTTTTTTATGAAGATCAATTTAATTCTGGACTCCATTTGCTTTTCAAGAATACCTTTCATCATGACCTGTATGCACGTACCTCTTAAGAGTGATGGCACTGGTCGACTACTCAAACCAACTGTCAACGAGCAGAACAACTTGATCGACAAATCTGACTTTTCCGCGCACCTTCACACAGATCGATACTCCCGTACAATGTTTTCGTTGATCTGAGAAAGGTTTTCACAGGAAATACTCCTGATTTTCAGTGGGAACCCGTCGATGCTGAAGCCCAAATTGGACGTGATGGTCCAACATGGCCTGCAGGTGGCCGTGAGCCACGAGGCGTCCCGGGAGGTCTACGATTTCGAGCTCGCTCGCAACACCTGTACGATGCTTTCGAAACTGGCCACCAAGAGAACTGAGGCCGGCAAATACGTGAAGCCGCTTCGCTTCCCCAACAATCATTCCATGTTCGTTAAAATCACTGAACTACTGACGGCAGGTCTGTGCTGGGAAGCTTCTGCCAAACTGTGAATACCCGTCGTATAAGAGTTCTGCATTTACATTGAAACTGTTCGCAAAAACTGAACCCTGTTCGATTTCGGTCTTGAAAGTATTTGATGAATAACTTGTGAGTTACAAGGCAGCGAAAGAACTCCGCGTCGTTTTTTACTGAACCGTACTTTCTGCCTAAAGTTATTTTTTCGTTTGATTTGTGTTGACTGCTAATGCTGTAAATCCTTCATTAATAACATAAATTTTCAACGTGATTAATAACATAAATTTTCAACGATAACTTGACAGGAGGATTAAGTTTGTAACGATATCATCTCAGGAAGGCCGGATAGATACAACAGCCGTTTACAGGCTTCACTATGAAACTATTGGTAGTCATTTGCTATGGAGATAGTTGGTTGCTCACAAACGTTGAGTTATTAGTCCTTTCAAATCAACTTCAGGATTCGACAAGGAATCGAAAACGTGGATCCGGTTCGCGATGGATGCGCTGACGGTGATATTCCAGCTGGCAGCGTTCCCTGTAGCGCTGATCACTGCTATATTCAACGAAATAAGATCCGCGACCAACGACTACATGCTTGACAACGAGACACGTACGTTGTTGCAGATTATGCGGTTGCCTGGCAACACATGTTTGAATCCTCGTGTGAAGAACGAAAATGCTATTTCTGCTTTTTACATGTCATTTCTCAGAGACGTGTTAACGCGATCGCAGTAACACTGATGACTGTCTTTACAGCGTCGCTCATGAAAGAAGAACTTCTGACGAGGTTCTTTCATATTTGCGGCCAGACAGCTTTGAAGTTGCTGCTGTTTGTCGACGGCGATGTTCAGGCCGAGCTGAAACAGAGGAGGTGGGGGTGAATGTGACGTTACCACGAGGGTGGGGTTGTTGGCCTTTTATGAACACAGGGCGTTTGTGTTTGTTGATCGCCTGTCCTGGCATTATGCTTTTATTTCAACTGTTCCAACAAATAATAGTGAAGTCACAGCAGTGACTCACACCAAGCGAATGAGTCGCGTTTATTTGCACAAGGAAACTAGTGTCGTGTGGAACCACGTCATTAGTCCTGTGTACGCGGGCGGTGAAAAAGGGTTACTAGTGAATGTTGACATTGAAACAAAATTAGAAAAACTACTTACTGTTGCTAAGAACAATTCGCAAGATTAAATCAGTAAATTTAGGCTGTGAAGGCAGAGCTTGTTTTGCTGTTCCAACAGATGCCCTTATTGAGTAACAATGTGTTTGTTTCCTGCAGGAAAGTTCAAGACGAAAAGGAAGAGAAAGAAAAGTTAGCCAAGCACAAGAAGACTCCCAATAAGGTTTCCCAAACTTGCATTCAGTTCTTTTAACATTTGTTTTATTTCTTTCAAACAGTTTTGTTCGGCGTTTCCACACTTTCCTCCAGACCAGTTGGAAATTCTCCATTATCAGCAAAACCCCCCATTTTTTTAAACATCATTTTTTTATCGTTTTGCTCAGAACGAAAGCAACATTGAGGAGGACCTCGGTGTGGGAGGAGCAACCGCTGATGACGCGGATCAGGAATTTCTGAAACAAATCCTTGAAACCGAAGTCGTAGGTGAGTCATCCCCCCCCCAGCAGCTGGTGATATGAAATCCACTTAGCGTCGCATATTCGAGGCCATCATTCATTTGTTTGTTGCTCGAAGGCCCAGACTGCGTCCTCGGGAATGTCTCCGAACTGATCGCCCGATGTTCTCTGCTGAGCGTGGACAAGGACAACATCACCGGGGTCCGGATGCAACAAGGGGCCACCTTGGCCCTTTCCAAGTACATGCTGGTGGGTAATGGTGGGTCCAACCCCCCTCTGAAGCTTGTTTGTATGTTGGGTACATTTTGGCCGGGTCACCTTGGCCCCTAAGTGTTGTGTATATCCGCCATTTTCAAACCCGCGTCTCCTCGCGATGGGGTTTCCAAAACAAACCAGTTCGGTGGTGTCTGGCCATTGGCTGGCCTCTCAGTCGCGTTTTCGAAGCGAAGCCATCTTACTCTGACCCCGTCAACGCATTCTTTGTAAATTTTCGATTTTGTTTCTTCATCTTTTTCACGGGCAGCACTTTATGCGAGCTGACTGCGTCCGAGCGGCGAATAGTTTCCCGCATTTTATGTTCGCGCTTATTTTGAGAAACACGAGTCTTTATTTTCTTTATTTATTGGATATTGTGCTTTCTTATGTCACATCACCACCTGGTACCGTGTTTTTTATTAAAGCTCTTGTCGTTTGCCTGACCTCCATCTCATGCTTCAATCCCTTGCAATGTATTCCCCCCACTTTTCAGGTCAGTTCGGACTTCTGCGAAAAGCACCTGAGAATGTTCTTCACCCTCCTGGAAAGCTCCCCACACGAGGGGGTGCGGGCCAACCTGACCATAGCGGCCGGGGACCTGTGTGTCCGCTTCCCCAACCTGCTGGAGCCGTGGACGGCGAAAATATACGCGAGGTTGGTTGTTGAGGCTTTTTTCGAATTTTATTTTCTGTCCAGACTCAATTCCTTTGAAATGAGCACTTGCATAGCAAAGTCTTTTACCTCTGGTGAGTTACCATTGTTGCATCATAATAACGAGTTGTTTCGTCACACACACACCCAGGTTGAACGACTCCTCCAACATGGTCCGTGTCTACGGCATCAAGGTTCTGACGTCACTCATCCTGAACGACATGATCAAGGTCAAAGGTCACGTGAGCGAAATGGCGCGATGCATCGTGGACGAGAACGAGCGGATAGCAGCGCTGGCCAAGAAGTTCTTCCAAGAACTCTCCAAAAAGGTGATTCACCCCAAGTGGATCGTGGGGCATTCCCGCAATCGAGAAACACGTTTTAAATACCAGACACTGACTTCGTCTCGCATTGGTTGCCTTGTGGTATTTCTGTGCGCGTTTGACAAGTTGCGTCACACTGGCGTTGCATGCAGAGTGGGTGGGGGGTTCGCTGTGCTCCGCATCCCCTATTTTATGCCCGAACACTAATCAGCAAGGTCGTAAATGCTGCATCACTTGTATTTGCCGAGGCCTGTTCAACTACCCCTCCACGCGTCTATTTCGCTTCCATCTGAAGAACTGCTTCAATGCGAGATCCATCGCCAAGTCGTCCCCACCCCTGGTTCCAGTGGCTGCATCCCAATATTACCGCGTGCATTACGTTTTAGCATGTTGATCAGCTACATTTCCCTTTTTTGTTTTGACTTTGTGGCAAACATCGAGCTTTAGAATTAATGAAATATGAACCGTAATGTCTTTGACCGCACGTCACGTGGTCTTAACTCCAGCAGCATCTTTAGCATTTCTCGAAATTGATTGTTTCTAATTTGAGCCAGTCGTAATATTCGCTTTAACCGCCATTACCCGGTCATCACTTTCTCATATTTCGTTGGAAAGATTTTTACTAAAAATGTTTGTTTTGTTGAACACGCACTCGACACAACAATAACTCGTTTCCAGGGCAACGCCGTGTACAACGTCATGCCTGACATCATCAGCCGATTGTCTGATCCAGAAGAAGGACTGAAAGATGACGTCGACTTCAAGACGATCATGCGGTTCCTTTTCGAATACGTTCAGAAAGACCGCCAGACAGAAAGCCTCGTCGAGAAGCTCTGCCATAGATTCAAGGCGACCAGGTATGCGTTCCAATACACGATGGCTTGGTTGGTGTGGGAGCTGGACTGTGTCGTATGCGAATGTTCTTTTGTGAGCAGTTCTTATTCTGGTGGCTGTTGGTAAATTCCGGTAGCAGTCGATTTTCGCAAAGACGCACACGAAACCTTGAGCAAAATTATCACGATATGCGATTAACGTGGGGACTTTGCGACACCCTCTTGCACCGAATTACTGGCTGTCGTTCCAAGACGTGCTTGCAAGCTGGAATACCAAAGTTATCTTGGCTAGTTTTTTAGAAGTTGTTTGGTCTTGTTGAAGACAGGAGGCTGAATGCTTCTAAAAGGCATCCGAAAATGAAACACGTTTTACTCTCGAGAAGAGCTCCTTTTTGTATTCATTCACCCGTTGTCTAGATTCAGCGACATTTTCTTGCCTACCTTTTTGTATTTCAACTAGAGTTAAATTGATTGGAGTAATTTACTAAATTACGTTACCGATAAATGTGGATGCAACGAATAGAAGCACCCAACACGCTTGTTCGCACAGAGAGATACAGCAGTGGAGGGACCTGGCGTTCTGCCTCTCGCTACTCAACTACCACGACAAAGCGATGAAGAAGTTGATGGAAAACTTTAACTTTTACTCGGAGTCGCTCAGAGACGAGCAGGTCTACTTTGCATTCAATGCAGTCATCACCAAAAGCAAGAAGTTCGCCAGGCCAGAGCTCAAGGTGATTTTGTGACGTAAGCTGTGTCGATGACGTGTTAGTGATATCATCACCAAAAGCAAGAAGTTCGCCATGTCCGAGCTGAATGTGATTTGGTGACGTAAGCTATGTCGATGACGTGTTCTGGGGAGTATACAATTCGTGTCGTCACAAAGACGTCAAGATTCAGTTGCTCGGAAATGATGCGGATACGTCATATCCTGTGTTGCTTTGGAAATTTTGGGAGTTTTAGTTTTTGTGCGGCCAAAATGTGAACGTGCGTTTGGGAGAAAATCCCGCTTCAATTTGAAGTATTGTTGAAAAGTTTGTATCGTTTGAATAACAGCTTAAAATGATGCTGAAATTTTCAAGTTCCAAAATAATTTTAGAAACTGCAACTATTAACTTAAAATGTTGAAAGGAAGTTGCAATGCTACACAAGGAAGAAAGTGGCAAAATGTTGAAATTTATTAAAACAAGGCAACCTTGGCAGGGTTGCTCACAAAGAAATGATTGCCAAGCTCAGTTAAAAAGAGGAAATAGAAAGTAGTCAGCTGTCGTTTCTTTGCCATGGATCAAGCAGTAACAGTGTGTGTGGACATGAAGGAAATCTTCATTAAAATAATTGTCCACCCTTTCGCATTCTCTAAAAATGTTAATTCACTTCAGATGTTTGTTTGTTTCTTGCAGAGCCAGATCGAGGAGCTTGAGGGTAAACTGCTGGACCGCCACGCTCAGGGGGTGAGTGAGGACGAGTGCGAGGCCAAAGCGGCCCAGGCCTCCAAGCAGTTCAAAATCGTGCCCCAGTCACCAGGACCAAGCCAGGGTATGTCTGCTCATTACAGCAGTGGTTGTGCTTGCTTTCATATATTTGCTATTTACTCAATGCCATCGTATTTTCTGCAAGATTTTCAAGACTTAGTTGACAGCACAACGCATTATTGCTGTTGTCACACGCTTGTCTTCTGTTCTTCAACACTATGATCTCAGCAACCGTGTCAATTGCTATGGCCCGTTTCGTTGTGCAGCCATCTCGCAACAAGGACTGGCTTCGTGTCCACCTGTCACTGGTCATCCGCGGATATCCGTCGCATCGATCAGTGCAATGACAATCGTTCTAATGCGCATGACGTCATTTAGCCTGCGTTTGCTCAAGCAGTGCATCTCGTTGTGATGTCACAATACTCGTGGTTGCGAAATTGTGGTGTCACAAGGCCCGTGGTTACGAAGTTGTGATGTCACAATGCCCGTAGTTACGAAGTTGTAATGTAACAACACCCTTAGTTACAAGGTTGTGATGCAACAATACCAGTAGTGAAATAGGTTGTGATGTCACAATACCCGTTGTTACGAAGCCGCAACCTGTTGTGTTTATTTCAAGCACTTCAGGTGATTTATTTATTGTATACAGTAGGTGATTGTTCTACTGAAGCAAATCACTTCAACCACATACAGTTTATATGAGCATGTAGTCAAGGCGAAAAAATCAAAAGCAGATTGAATCTGTGCATAAGTGTGTAGCAACAGTCAAACGGCGTTATCATCACGCGTATTAGTTTGGACCACGTGTCAGTGAGACTTAGCAATTAGGGAGTTGGTTGGCAAGCGGAAGTTATGGAATCTGCTATTCCGGATCTTACAGCACTGGGCGCAGTATTGAATGCGCGATTCACCACAAATGGGATGTGCGCGAAGAACAACACCATATGTACATGTGGCACGAACTAGCAATAACAGAGTGATCTCGTCTGGTGGAATCTCTATTGTTGCTTGCTGCCACAGTGTGAAGCTTTGCGCACTTCCCGCTCGGGCTTTCCAATCGCAACACTACTCACATAATTCGGTTTCCGAAATGCGTCCGGTTCAAATCGACAATAAATCAAGAGTCGTCCGATGGTGGGTTCATTATTCTGTTCAAATCATCCACCAAGGAACGTGACAACGCCATGCGACATTTCTGCCACTGGTGACAACGCCACGCGACATTTCTGCCACTGGTGAGTGGAAACCAAACCTGTGTTTCCCAAGCCTTCCTTGCTAAGATCAGTCATTGTTCTTGCCTTCCCGCAGAACCAACAAGGAAGCGGAAGTTCTCGCTGACCCGAAGACTCTCCGTTACCTGCCAACGTCTGGAGCTCACCCCCCCACCAACTCTCACCCCCACCATGGAGGCCGATGGCGATGACAGGCACGCATATTTCTGGCCTGAGCCCGTGAGTTGTCTTGTTTTGACTCGAACCTTGCATGGTCACGTGCATGTCGTCATGGTTGCAGCCCTTGTGATCACGCGGCGTGCTTGTATTGGTCGACCCATCACGCTTTCCAACCAACCAAATAACTTTACGTGCATCTCGTGTTACGTAATATCGAGCAGCGATCAAACCATTCATAAATACTCTGTGAAATGGGAGGGGGGGTTGTAACGGCTAAATTTGACAAAAACTATATCTTGCCAATTGTCACACGTGCACTGCAGCAGTTATTGCTGACGCATGCAGCGTGAGCGCGCCAGTTGCCATGACTCAGCAGCTTTTTTGCAGGAATTATTGCGGCAATGATAAAACATCAAAAAGTTTTGCCACAGCAACACGCGGCAGTATGTTTACTTAACGTAATTTTGATGCAGAGAATGCCACGAATCTGGGGCAGAATTGGCGATGCGTGGCGCCATATTTAATCGATTTCCTGTTGTAAAAATTTTGCTGATTGATTCCTTGTCTCCCTTTGAAGAGTAGTTGCTTAAATGTACGGCAGTTGTTGGAAACCTGAATCGACGTTTGGTGGTACAGAACTTGAAGATGGCGTGAAGTAGGAGATTCATCCCAAAGCTTTTCGTCTGACACTCTTCAGGGGATATCGTCAGAATGAAGTGGAGATACTACCGAACTGGTTTATATAC
>Ga0210059_1000394_pt1 | contig 53870 bp, 31 predicted proteins | sample Ectturendosymbi2_FD_188042 | JGI IMG/M metagenome (GOLD analysis project Ga0210059, IMG submission 188042) | Ecteinascidia turbinata endosymbiont from Florida, USA - Sample 2 (SPAdes) (version 2) | ecosystem: Host-associated > Tunicates > Ascidians > Unclassified | place: Key West, Florida... | reverse complement strand
TTTTACATTAAAATCAGTAAGTTGGTTATTTTTACGACTTACAATCATGTATGAGGTTTTCGAATAGTTCAAGGACAACTTGTTAAAGTGCAGCCATTCATTAACTTTTTCTAGCTCTGTATTAACAATGCTCTGCAGTTCTGTGCTATTGTTTCCAGAGATGGATAATACAGCATCATCCGAAAGCGAGGCAGAGTAGTTACTTAATATACTGAATATCTAGTTGTAAGGTTGCAAATACGTGCTTGAAATATCGTGTAAGGGTTGGTGTCATTTTAATGCTTTACTTAACTGCCGCAGTGGTTTCTGCAATTTTTGACAAACCGCTACACTTCTTTAGAAATTATTTCTGTTGTTGCGCTCACAACCTGAGCTGTTTGTCTTCCATCAATAGAATCGGTTAGTCGTAGGAGTGGTTGATGATTTATTAAATGGATCACGCATAAAATAAAAACATTGATTGAAACAAACAACGACTATTTATTGTTCTGAATACTGTACGTGCAATGGCTTGTTTCAAGCCGCACGCCTTTCGTTAGTGAAACACACGCGCCTGCATGTGAAGATGAAGTAAATTTTATTTTGATTTGGAATTTTCAGACACCATGCAAGTACGCAAAAACCCAAAGACTAAAATTTGGAGAAACTGTTTGAAAGCCGTTTGTAGTTCGGTGCACACGTCTCCCTGTTAAAATAATTTTGACTGAAAACCAAATCAACAACATTAAAGCCGTTGGCTACTTTACAAAGTGCCGATTTTATGCTTTGCACATATATATGTATCATTTTTTACAGTCAAAGACATGCAGCTTTGCAAAGGAAAACTGTATACTCGAAATGTGCGGATCTCCTGGTATATCGGCGAAACGTTCACGTGAAGAATTCCTCGTGGATCCGTTATTGGTTTCAAAAAAACGGAGAAAAATAGACGCGGTAAGTCGTGTGAAGAAACAGGATTTCATCCGGGAAAACTTGAAAAAATCTAAGCTCCACCATTATAGAATAGCCATATTCATTCATTTTAATAAATTATTTGATTTTCCTGCATCATTACGTTTACATTAGAAGTTGCTGTGTGGCAGATTAAGAAACTTTACCTAAGTAGATGCCAATAATAAATGTTTTGTAAAACTGTGCTGTTAAGCGCATACTCGAAAATGTCTCGAGTGTTTTTTCACAAAAGTCCGACAATATTTTCATCTGCTTAACAGAGAGATTCGTGACACTTGACCATGCCGAGCGGAGAACGATGACAAAAATATAAATTTTTTCCGTGTGGAGCAGTTTTTGCATTTTTCGGAATTAGGTTATGTTGTTCAGTATACGTATTTCAGTAATACTACTCTCGTTTTAGCATTTTTAGTATTATATGAGATACTGCGAACCTTGGAATTTCGCCCAGAAGTGTAGATGTTTTTCTGCCGAAATGGGGTCATTGTTCATCCTTTTTGTTTTGTCACAAACGTGCAGAATCAAATTCAGAAAGAAATTCAACGCTATGAAAAAAGTTTCCAGTCAAGAAGGAAGAAGAGCCTACTTTTTAGAAACCAAAGCACGAATCGTTGGCAAAGAAGCAAGAGCTTTGATCTGGGCCACGAGCTCAGCTTGTTCAAGGCACCAACCGATTGGTCTCAACCTTGCGAAGCAGGACAACAGCTCCACTTACCGGACGAAAATGCCTGAAAAACAGCCTGATGCTCGCAGTAGAGAGTTTGTAGTGTGATATTGTGCTTTCTGTGGACGTGCAGTGGTTGATCGAGACATATCGTTTGCCAAGAGCAGTTGGAAAAAGGAGCGCCAAAACGCAATATCCAATGTGAATGCTTATTCGGCACCGTCTATGTGTACAATTACTATACAATTCTTCACTCAATCTTCAAACAAAACTGTTTGATGGTTTGAATAATTTATCGGTGGAATGCAGTGCTTTCTGTACGAAACAATGTGAGAAGCAAAAACACATCCGAACCGAAACATTTCCAATAAACCAAAGTGTTGCCCTGTTTTTCCAGTATACTTACACCGACCCTCCTTATTCGCATGTTAATACACTTTGTAAGCGTCAAAAGAAAGGTGCAATTACTTAAAAGGGAGCAACATCACGAAGACGCCGTGGTCATTTGCGCAGCAACTGCACCAAATTTCGACGTCTCTGGGCCTGCCACTGATAGAAAGTTCCCAAGTCGGTAGGTGAACTGAACATTTTTCATATAAGAGCGAGACATATTTTGATTTGGGAAAGTCGTTTCGAAAAACGCGTCTTGTGTTTTTTTAGTTTCATTAGCATTACTTACAATTCGAAGGACAGTGTACTAACCTAACAGTGATTTACAGTAACATTTGCCATTCTATTTTTTATTTTTGCATACTTTCATTTATGCGTACAAGTAAGGTCTCCTAAATAGACATACTTGGTACAAGTCCGCAAGTCTTTTTCCCAGAGAAAGCGTAACAAGGAGGTCACCAGTGGCTAGAGCCCAGGCAGTAAAAATGTTTGAGACGTGTTTGCAGTGGAAGAAATTTGAAGCTCAGAGACCATTTTTAGTTGTAACAAATCAACGATGAAACTTGATTGTGCCATTCTTACTTTGTGGTCGACCAAGTGTGCCACCACATTGGGATTTATTCGGTAACCTTCTCAGCTGGCCAAACAGCAAATTTAACGAACATTTCCCGCAAAATCAGCTGAGGCAAGTTATACTAATCCTTAACACGTTTGATCCGGCACAGAGTTAGGAACAGGAAAAAAGTTGAATTATAACTGAAACGAAACAGAACAATTAAGGTAAATTTGAAATTGAAAAAGTTCATATAAAAAGATTAATATTTGAAGTTTCTCTGCGGCGTTAGTTGGAGTTGACCATTAAGTCCAAACTGCTCATTGCAACTACAGTGGATTCTCTGTTTGGCGTTCCAAACCAGATTTAACCCAGTGTGTTGCCACAAAAGAATGAGCCCGACAGAGGGAATGTAAAGCTCAGCGCTATTAACAAACGTTACAAACCAATCACCAGCCTTGCGTGGTAGATCTTTTTAATCGTTTATCAAACTTAGCTGGAAAAATGGATATAGCGATCACTCTGACTGAGCGATGGTAATTATACCTTTGTCGGGGTTTGGGGACGATCTATAGCTACTTCGTCTTCTACTCTACGTACAAGCACTTGCTTTGCCGTTTAGCACATGCCAGAGAAGAAGCGAGACACTGCTGTGCCCGCAAGAAACATTTTATTGTTGCATCACTTACGGAAGCCATTTGTATGCACGGTAAAGGCAAAGGCGAAAAAGCCTCATACGTATAAATGTACTAAATCACACACTGATTGCTTGTGTGAAACATTAATTTTAAAGAAACAAGAGTTTTAACAAGGAAATGTAATAAAAAGATGTTTCTCGGCGTGCTCGCCTGACTAATATCTTTGACACCGGTAACTACACGAGCAATTAAAATAATTGTAGCAATGCTTAAGACACCAGGAAAAAGAAAAAAATTTGCAATTTGAAACCATAAGAAAAAGCTTTATGGCTGTTACAAACTTATACCTTTTAAAAAATCTGCAAGAGAGCTTTATTCAGAAACGGTAACCGCTAGCAGGTGAAATCTTACGAAACACAGCTAGATCAAAATGTCAATAATTTGTGTACTTAATGGAAAAGAAATATGAAGTACCGACCAGTTTTTTACTGCAACGTAGAAAAAAGAAAAGTTACACCTCATCACGTTTTGCATGTTTTGAAATGTGCTAAAGAATGTCCGACGTCAAGTGCTACATGGCTTCTATCAACAATAGGGTTTTGATCAACTTTTGATACGCGATTGCCAGTTTCTTTGCCGAGTTCACAGCTCAGCTCTGAAGCGTGTGTGGCCTCAAGTGCTTTGAAGCGACAGGAAAGAGTAAGCCGTAACCCAAAACCGCCGCGGGCCCTCGAGAACGCAACGTATTAGACGTTGCTGGAGCCCAGTAGCAAGGTTGGTTGCAAGAGAGGAATCTGAGAAACTGCTGAAGACGTCATTCATCACAAAATAGCTCGGAGCGTATGGTAGTGGATGCGAAAACCGGGTTACTTTGAAAAGTTGTATCATTGTAACTGGCCAAAGCACCTGAATCCAGAGATGAAAATCCACGTTTTGGTTCTTTTCAGGAATAGAAGTAGCCGAAATATACAAGAACGTGGGGTTTGTTTAAAGTCACAATTGAGGAGTGCGACAGCAATGTAGGCAATCTCTGGTATAAACTTGCTGATTCAGCAACACCATAACTTGTCTTGTTTTTCCATTAAAATTAACATAGATTTACTACTGTACAGTTCAAGAAGATGTTTTTGTGCAGAAAAGAGTGGGAAAATGGGAACGAGCCTGAAAAGCCGTTACAGCTCGATTAAAAGCCTTTTCAAAACCCCAGAATAATCTAACTTTCTTCCTACGGTTTAATGAATCACTAAAGTAGCTTAAAATAAAAGTGGAGGTACACACGCCGAAACACATTTTTTCACGGTGCTTTACAGCAAAAGGTTTGGCAATTTCACTTGAGCGGCAAGTGCTTATTCATATGCAGCCTCCCGATAAATATGACACAAAAACAGAAATTTATAAATATATTGGACAAAAAGCGTAACAGTATTTTAATTCACCCCATCATCCCTTGAGAGAATTAGTTGTAAACACGTTGCTCGATGTAGCGGTTATACAGCATTGAAAAATTTACAATTCTTTTGCGCAATTTCGGCAAGTGGCAGAGGACCGAAAAGGAATAAGCACATACAGTTCATACAGAACCGTAACCAGCTTGGGGCACCAGGGGAGGACTAAAAATTTCCCAGGGGTCAAACCCCCCTAGTTACGGGCCTGAGATCACATGCGAGTTCGTGCGCACAAATCGGAAGCTCCTTTATGAAGTAGATACGTAGTTCCGTACCAACATATCTGTCAATAACAGGCACAGCCCCGAAGATTCAGACGCCTTTACAAACGCTGCAGTGGGAAAAAAATTTCCAATTATGTTTTTGTGTCTATTACTCCGGGTTTAGCTAAACACGTACATGCAACTTTTTGGTATTAGAAACCTCATCATTGGTGCAAGACCGAAGCTCTTTGCAACCGGTTATCAACAACCATTCATCAAAATTCAAGGAGTGAAAGCGCAAGTGTTGAAACCAGAAAACATGTGGACTGTTTAAAACAAACCAAAAGGGGTCAGTTGAGTACATGTTTCAGGGAGATCAAAATTTTATTGCGTCAATCGGCATTGTGGGAGTACAGGGCTGTCGGAACATCCAGTAGATTTACCCAATTGTATTCATGTTCGCTACATCTCGGTTGACCGATGCTGATTAGGGTGGATTAGTCAGCCGAGAGCTTTGCAAAATGACTAATGCGCACGTGATAAACGCACGTGACAGTTGAATCCTCTTCAAATTATTATCGTTCGATCTGATGTGGTGCAGTGGTGGTGTGTAACTCACCATTTCACTGTACTTTAGCTGCATCCCCATGTACCTCAGCATAACACAAATCCAAGAGGCATGGAAGTAGCAGGTGTGTTTGAAAGGTGAAAAAATCGCATGAAAAAGCAGTGCACGAGTGCTGACGTTTTTGTAAAACAAAACTCGAAATCATAGGATAAATGTACCATACTGCTCAAACGTCTAGCTTTGTCAGAATGACTTTCAAAGCCGTACCAATATTCCAGGAACTGGTGTTGCCGCGGATACCTCGTTTGGCCAAAAGGTTTGAATAAGCTTCAGTGACAATTACCAATTTGGTCCACTGCTGCTAAGGTGAAGCCGAAATAAATTCATGACATATTAAAAATTGCAATCGCCAAACAAATGCAAGAAAGAACTGTGATCTTTGCCGATTAAGTTTGTGTTTCGCAAAGGAATAGACTAGTGGTTTGTAACCGGGGAGGGCGAGCCTAACACCCCACAACATGGAAGGTGTTATCTATGAATTTACCAATAAATACATTTCTTTTTACAGTATATTTAAAGTCAGGGGAGCTTGAAACAAAGGACAATTAGGTAAGGGAGGCGTGGTAGAACCAGACACAATTGTTGATAAACACGCACATGTTGGGCTTTTGTGCAACAGGGCTTTAAAAATGCAGCAAATCGCGGCAACAATGGACCACCGAAAATTTACGTATCGAAAGCCGTTTTTGGTAACCTGCTGTGAGGCGTCTGTTCTGCAGTGCAAGTACAAACTAAACTTCCCCGGGATAAGCGCGTTTTGTCTCTGCAGATACTGAATGCCTTCAGCTACTCACAGGCGGGAGTAGGCGTAGTGGATGATTTGTGGGACGCGTTGCAGACAAACACATTTCGTCAACACGGAAGACATAACTAGGTGTCGGCAACTGGCATTTCATCGTTAAAACCAGACGTTCGCGCAATAGTTTTCCTCAAACTTAGAAATACAACGCACTTTTGCATTTGCGAACGATTCCAATCTTTAACTGCTTCGTTTCGAAAACCAGCGAATGCAAAGAGGTAACATCATAAATTATCTTACGCGATTCAGACCACTTGTTTAACAACAGACGCGCAACTCACACATAAAAAGTGCCCCATTTAATCGCTGATGATAAACGAAAGTCACCAAGTTTAAAAAAGCGATGCCTTTTTTATATTTAGATCAGTGGTTCTCAAACTTTTTGAGATCGCGTACCACCTGATGTTTTTTTAATGTTGGAGTGTACACCCCTGGTTTCAGAAGAACGTAATTTGCTCAAATGTACTTAAGATTAATATAGCACACAAACGAATTACCAACATTAGCATAACACACGAACGAATTATAACACAGAAACGAATTAACAAAGCTTATCGAATATGACAGGAAAACTGCTCGCGTATCACCTGAAAAGCCCTCGCGTACCGCTAGTGGTACGCGTACCACAGTTTGAGACCCACTGATTTAGATAAATGCTCTTTGCAGATTGAAATCTGTGGACAACTCAGGGTTACGTTGTACACAAATGCAATTTAATAGATCTTGCTTCTGTAAAATTTAAATACTGAAGCATGAGCCTGATTCTCAAGGCAAGGTCTGTTCACTAATTAAGCAGTTATCAATCGCGATGTGCGCACAACTTTATCTTTCTGTATTGTGCAGAATTGCAGAACTTTATTCTGCACGGCAAAATTTCGGATGATTTTGGGTTATTTCATGAATTATAAAGCTAACTCCCACAACGGCGTGTATTCAGCTGGTAATCTATATCACTATAGAAAGTACTACACGCATTGCTCATTCCTTAACCTTAGGCTAGAGCGGTACTGATAACATGCGATTTGAACTAACCTTCCACGTCAGACTTGAACATTTTCGTTATTCAGGTCGGAGCCATCCAAGATATCTTGCGTTTCTATGTAGCACTAACTATTTTCGAAACCTGTACGCCGTGCCACTCTAAAACGACATCACTCATTCATTTTCAACCATGTTTTCCTCTGAGGAGGATAACGGGGGCAGCATCCCTAGGACGAACTTGAACTACCTCACGGTCAACAGCAATCTCAGATAGTTCTGCTGGCTCCACCGCAAGACGGGTCCAAGCAAGGTTGGAGATGTAATCAGTCTACTTGGTCCTAGCTCGGCCTTTGGGCCGCTTTCCCGTAGGCATAGCCAGCAGGACTTGCCTCGCCGATCTTTCGTGGCGACATGACATCCCTATTACAATTTATTGATAAATGTTCTCACGTCAGCAAATGTGTATTCCTTCCGAAAATGGCAATAACAGAACGCAATCGCAAGGCGGGGCAAGATGAAAAGAAATCAATGACGCCGGAAAAAAACATGTTAAAATTTTGTCGAAATAATGCAATTAACTACACACCTGCAAGCGATAAAAGGCACATACTGAAAACGTTGCAACCAAAGAACAAAGCAAACTAAAAAAGCATTGATAGCGAAAGTAAAAAAATCTACTGCAGCAAATCACTACAAATGATTAAATACAAGAGTTTAGTTAAAAATGCTACGAAGCTGATGGAAGAAAAATCAGCTTGAAACACAGTGAAAGTTCGAGCAGATTCGCTCGGCAGTGCTTTGCACATGATTGACTTGTTACCAAACAATTCATGGGAAATTTACAAAAACAAAATAAGTTTTTTGCAGCAGCTATTTGAATGATGAAACGTGCACTAAAATCCATTTTTTCCTATTCGAACAAAAGTGCAGACAAAGTCTGGGGCGAAGAGAGTTTCCTCCACAGAAACGGATTGTTGTTTCTATCGGATTGCCACACGCTGGAAAATGAAAAGTCCGCGCGGAGCCATCTTTTTTGCTACTTACAGACAATTTTAAAATATTGCAATCTCAACACGTCTTTATACTAATGACGAGCAAAAAACAAATAATAAGTTTCCACTGGTGTCCTGCGGTTAAGTGTGTTAACTACATTTTCAGCACTGTTTTTATCTACCAATTGGCTTATTCGTGTTTTCCAAGGGATTGCGGTGTTGAAGAACGAAATCGGGAACACGTTTTCCCAACATTGAGTGTAACTGAACAATCACTTGGCGACCAGCATTGTTGGATTTCGGGCCAGGTTTCCGTGCAAATAAAAAAATGTTACAAGTTGACACTGCGTGGAACGCACCTATCTAGGAGCGCATCAGGTTTTTTGTGGAGGGATTCAGGTTATGTTTGATCAAGACATTTAATATCTACTAATCATTCCTCTGCAACGTACGTAGCAACTTTACTCAATGGCGTATGTCATTAAACTCAAAACAAGCGGAACTGATTTTTGACCAACGACAGAGGCGGTGTAGCAAACCAGCAAACCATGTTTCAAAAATAATTGAACGATTTACGAGAAGTTAATCAAGCCGTCCGATCACTCTATTAAATGGCTGTATATTGCGGTTACCGACACTGAAAGCTAATAATGATCGACACGGCACAACAAACATTGGATCAATTCGAGCGTCACTTGGCAATTTCACCTGAATGTATGTTTCGCAAAAGCGTTGCCGGATCGACTTATCAACTAGAGAAGAAACTGGTGGTCAACCATGAAAATTTCAACTAAATGTTGTTACCAGCCGTACCGTTGGTATCTTAGCTGTTTTCTGTTAATGGATGAAAATTAAATGCTGAGTAATAAACGTTTCAGTTGCAATATTTGGATTGACGTAATAGTAGTATGTTCACCGACCGTGAATTTTCAAGCAACTTAACGTAAGCGCAGGAGCCGTCCGCGGCTGTAAGAACTTCATTCCTTTGTAATAAAATGTGTGGAATTAAGCGCAGCTAAAAGGGTTTACAAACAAAAATAACGATCGTAACAAGCTACGCGTAAGTTCCATCTGCCGGCAAGCGATCATTGTATTATAGTATCCAAGCCACAGCTTTGTCGCGTTTGACTTCCGGCAAAGATATGACCGTCAAAATGACCGCAAGGCCGACACGAAACGCATTTTGACGTGTGTGTCAAGGATGCATTTTCTCGCTCCATCCATAACCTGAATGAACTGGCGAGCTGTGAAACGCAAACGATCCGTTAGGCGCAGTCGCACCTAACGCACAAGGCGCGAGCCCGGCAGTGTCGTCTCTCGCGTTGCCGGGATAATGATACTTAAATTCCGTCGATTGTCTCGCAGAAGCCCCTCCTTGGTGTGGGGAATGATGCGATCCCGTTACATACGCGCCAGGAACCATGTGGTGGGCTACAGCTGATGACGCGCCGTAGTATGAGCTGGGAGTTCCAGGCATAGGATGATGTGCCATGGTTTGATGTGTTTCCAAGCTCGTCGGGCTGTGGCAGCTGTTGTAAGCGGGAGCAGCTGCCGCGGCATGATGGCCAGGAGCGGCCCACCCTGTGTAGGCCCCATAATGTCCCAAATGGTAGTTGGAATGGTGGACTCCGAACTGGGCGTACGGATTGTAAACCCTGTCTACAAAACTAAGCATAGCCGCTCGCGACGGATCCAGCAAAGGGTTTCCTGGACCGGCGGTTGGCCTGTACGGGCGTTTCATGCGCCGTCGGCGCCGGTAGTTCCCGTTCTCAAACATGTCCTCGCAATTTGGATCAAGCATCCAAAAATTGCCCTTCCTCTCACCACCGCCTTCACGTGGCACCTTGATAAAACATTCGTTTAGGCTCAGATTGTGCCGAATGCTGTTTTGCCAGCCTTTTCTGTTTTTTTCATAGAACGGGAACTTCTCAACAATATACTGATAGATTCCTGAGAGTGTTAGCTTCTTTTCTTGCGAATCCCGTATGGCCATGGCAATCAGCGCCACATAGCTGTACGGCGGCTTCTGCGTTCTGTTCTTTTCTGATTCCTTCTCCGGCGATTTACTGTCGTCAGTGCTCGACTTAGCGCACGCTACGTTGTTGTTACCGTTGCTGTTTGTTTCACTCCAAGAACTTTCACTCTTTGAAATGGCAACTTGCACTGATGAGTCATCAGTTGCTGGACTAGAACCTTCTGATTTGTCTGACGACGCGTCGTTAACTTTCATTTTGCTTTTAGGTCGGTCAACACAGGCCGGACTTTCACCAGGCTTTCCTTGTTTGCTTTTCTTGTTTTGGGCAGGTTTTGAATCTGCTTTGCGAACGCTGCTGATCGCATGTACCTTTTTGGGTTTGGGTTCGGTCACTGGAAACAAAGTTTCGTTGTTTAGTGACTTTTCTGTCTTGGCGCTTTTGTGCTGCTCGCAATCGTGACTAAAGCCGTCAACTATTGATCTTCGTCTTCCATCGTAACCGCCCTCAGATCGCATCGAGTTCACAACGGCGGAGTACGGCGACAGTTGAGGCGAAACTTGCAAGTGATAGCCATTTTGTAGAGCATACGGTGAGCGATCGACTTCACCCGCGGCATTACCGGGCGCTGTTCCCGGCTGATACGCCGCAGTCGGCGAGCTGTTCGACGACGGCAGTCGCTGAACGTGACCGCAGCCTGAGGTCTGAGCGGACTCCGCAGAATCGACGGTTAACCTGCGATGAGTAACGCCGACGTCGTTCACAGGCCCGCACTGAAAGTGATGCAGTTCGGCGCTATTGTTCGACACGTTTGTCGCCATTGAAGACGAACTGTAATCCTCTTGCTCTGCTGCGTAGGCATCATATCCTCGCTGTGTGCCGGACAATGATGGATACGGACCACGATATGGCGGCGACGGTTCTCGCGCATACGGCATGGAAGTCATTGCCTGATGGTGATGACTTGCAGCTCCAATGTGCGCATTTGCACCGAAATGAGAATCCATGTATCCGAAGTATTCTGGACTATATAAAGAACGCTTGTCGTAGCCGAGCTTTCCGTAGCCTTGCGCAGAGTAGTGATCAGTGGGCCCAGGAAGCATTACTCTTTGACCGTAGTCCATGTTTCCAGTACAGCAGTGTCAGAAATTTAGTCAAAACCACCTAAACATGTAAAAAAAGCAATACAAAATGAAGTTTTGCCAACTTAACTGAACATAGATATGCTGCTCTTATTATTGGATATCATTTATTGGCTTTTTCCATTTCACTATGACGAATGGGCCCATACAAACCACGACCTCACCAAACGGGTGTTATTTTTGTAGGTTCTCCGTCACGTTTTCCATTAAGACATAGCTCTTAAAATTGATGACACACTTTTATGGTAACAATAATTTAAGCAATCAAAGCGACAATCCTCTGGCAAGAGTGTGGACCGAAGTTTACGCAAATTTTCACCCCTGCAGCCTTAAACGTGCTGTATGAGCAAAATCAGTCCGCTGGGTTTAAGTAAAGACATGAGTGCCGCCATCCAACGTTAGTACATCTAGTTGGCCTTGTTTGACTACTTCATCCAAAAAAATTATAAAAATATCTGGGGCTAGGATTGTGACTGTTGCTTGACGAAATGCAGTCTGTGTCAAGACTAGTGATTAAACTTGTCGTTTCGGACATGTCCATGAATGTGACGAAACGGTTACATTTAACCTACGAGTAAATCCATTGCAACATCAGATGAAATACTACTTGTCCTTTAGCAGTGAACGAGTCCGCAACAGGCGGAGCGTTGAAAGTCCAAAGGGCGTTGCTCCTGATATTTTTGGACTCGATGCATTGCTGTAAACGTTGATTGTTCGAAAACAGGAGCAGCATTTAGCACGGCAAGTCCCCGAGCGAAATTAAAGTGCTGATGCGATAGAAATTTACAAAAAACAAAGCGATCAAAGACCGCTCTTTTTGAAACTATTCGACAACTTCCTGCCTCAGTTGCTGCCAGACAACCAACAACAAAAGGAAGGAGTGAATGCTACTTTTCATCAGAAGGATTCGCTTTTAACTCCCAGCGGATCCACCGAGCAAGCTGATACAGACCTGCAGAGCCGTCACAAGCAACACTGCATAGGTTTTGCATTTCACTGATTTCAAGTGTTTTCTTTCAACGAATTACAGAACCTCAGAACAGCAATTCTGTTCAGGTTGGAGCAACGCCAATGCTCTCTGCTCATCAAAATAAGCAAGAGTTTTCAGGAAATTGTGTTAAACTGAGCACAGCATTTGTATACGCTCATTCCACATCGTGCTTACATCAAAACACTATGCTTATTGCAACAGAAAGTTTCAAATATTTCATTAAAGGTCTTAGGTACTGTTCGGTAACTTCCTGGGGAGTTGCCATTACACCTTTGTCACTGTGAATAAATTACTCTAGTTTTCTTGAAAATTCCTGACCGCAAATCGACAATTTGAGCACCTTTGTGGCATGTCAGCGGAAATGCCTTTGTTCAATAATGCCACACAACTAAGAGTGCACAAGTAAGCCTTATGAGCTTTCCACGTGAAGACTCTAGAAAAGACTGCGTGTTAAATTCCTTGCCGTAATTAAAACGCAGTCGAAATCTATCACGAAAGCCAGTCAGAAAACCATGCATATGCTGAGGAACGGTTAACAAGCCCTAACCATGAAGCTGGAATGCTCCGGGTGGGAAGCTCGGACACGCAATATTGCAGTACAATTGTCCTGCAACATCACTTCATGGGGCCGAAGAAAAAGCGTCGTTGTAGGCCAGAGCTTCTTAAGGTTTTTAGTCGCGCCCTCTTTAGTGTTAGCAATTGTTGCTCGTGTCTCACCTAATCTCCAAATCAAACATAAAAAGCAAAGAGCAACAATTAATTCGCCATTATCCTGTTTTCCAACAATATGTCGCTACGCCCCCCTTGCGAACCTTTCATGCCTCTCAGTTTAAGAACCACTGTTATAGGCGAACCGTAGTTATAGCCGAAGTCATTATGCCGTAGTTTCTTTTAATTTGAAAACGACGGCATTGTTGAATTTTATTTAGGTATTCTGAAGTCACTAAGTCTTTTCGAGCATCTGACGTTCCAAATACGTATATGAAGTTAGTCCAAATTAAGTTGATGCGGAAGACGAAGACGATTTTTTTCGCAACAAAAGCATTGGGTCTTGAGCGGCCACGCGCCATTTTGCTGACTGCGTTATTAACGTTGCAGCGTACGACGGACAATGCCAAGCGCTCAGTTATTAGGAAGTCGGACAATCTTGAAAGCACTTGCACATTTCGAATTTGCAACAACCTGCAATGTTCCATATCAGCGGAGTAAAGCTCTCGTGCACTTCTGCTAAGGTTTTTCAAAGTCACAAAACCTACGGAAAACCTTTCCACCACCTGTTCACGCCTTCCTGCCTGCAACCTGAAAGACAAAACTGTATGTAGGAGGTACCGCTGTAACAAGTAAAACGCATAACAAATCGACGCTTTATTTCATGCAAGCTCTCGGCTGACCAGTCAACCCAGCATAAAATACAGCTTTCCACCTATGCTTTCTATCGTATCAGTCACTGAAGATTACATCGGTAGCGATATCGCAGTTGTATCACGTCTTCTACAAACTAGGACATTCTAATTGTAAGGCTAAATACTACAAAAAACAACTCTCAAAATTTTACTGCGCAAATTGGTACTGGTCACTGTCAAAACAAGATCACGCGGAGCCGTATAGAAGTACATCTCCATCATCTGACAATCACAAAACACGCCCCTCACAACGTTTGCCGCGAGCCAAGTTATTTTCAAACAAACGGGGAGATTTGGGCTGCGAACTGTGTGCCCCACCATCAAGGTCTAGACTTCAAAAACAGTGAAAGAGGTGCCCGCAATCGCCCAGCATCAAAATACTTAAAGCTGACTATATCAGCACACAGTGTTGCTTACTGAAAACGGTAGAAAAAATCATCAGAGCGTTGGCCTGTGTCAAAACTCCAGTGGTCGCAAAAAAACGTTACGAGACGCGGCAGCCGTTCCTTCAAATGCGATGCGGACGCGGGTGGGAGCCCCACGCAATTATGCTTTCCTCGGTGGACCCCAGACACAACGCGGTCAGCGCTTTTTGTTTCCGAATCAAGCGCGAGATACAGCGCGGCCACTTCCAAAGACACGCGCGACCGTGGAAGACTGGGGACGCGGTTCACGTGGAGCGAGATCAAACAAGGAAAGGTTGGGTCGGGCGACCGGAGCTAGAAACAGTTGCGCGCGCAGTAGTTCTTTTTGTAGTTGAAGCACTAATTCGCGGCGTGGTGCGAGAGGAAAATGACTGCAAACTAGACCTTAAAAGCAGGGCGTCTTCCGACGGGTGACGCGTGCGAGAAAACCGCACGTTCAGCAACTTTGGACAGTAGTGACACTTTGTGGATAGGCTGTAAGGAGTGTGCAAACAAACAAATTGTCATACCAACGTCTTTGAACTATAGGAGTCCAAAAATGTTTTGAATAACGAGCTGTCACTTTCTGTCACCGTAAATGTATACATTCAATCGTATCAATTCAGACTAAGTTTTCTTCAGCACAGAAAAAATCTTTCAAAAACATATTGTGTCCATTTTTTCTTACACAATAAAAGACTAACGGGTAGTGCAGCAAAAGCATTATTGGTATGAACGAAATTGAAGCTTTCAGTAGTGCGTTCGTGCAACTACATTCGTGAGTTTTTTCAGTCTTGCTCGGGATAACTACCAACACATACGTATATTTTGCGTAGCGACTCTGCAAAGAAATCACTAAATTATTTTCTAGAGTGCGTTAATTGCAGGGTTCCAGCTGGCGTAGTGGCTAGAGAGGGCACATACATTTCGAGGGCCAGACTACAAAATGGACCAAACTGCGAAAATAAACAAGCAGGTTTCTCGCAAACTTCTCACGCGTGGGTTTTTCTAGCTCTTCACGTTTCTTCAATTAAACTTTACGAACCTTTGTGATATTTTTAGAAGATTGAATTAAGTAGGGTCAGTCCCAAGTTTTTCTGGCTCAGAAATCCTGGCTGCCCACAGTGCCCAGGACTGTTGCGGAGTTTCAAAAGTGATCTGAAAACATCAGGGTTGTTATTACCAAGTTGGTTACATAAAAATGCCAACGACAGCGTTAAAAAAAGTTCTAATGTCAAACCGCAATTCGCCTGCAATCCAAAGACGAGACGGTGACAGTGTTTTATTTTAAAATGTACGCAAAAAAACTGATATGCTTACAAAAGAAATCGCTAACACCTGCATAAAACTCTTACCGAAGGCCTTGCTTAGATGCATTTTTTTAAAATAGCCGCTTGCAAGATAAGTAGGTTTCTAATGATACGACTCGGCGCCAAGATCAAATGTCACAGTTTTACAACACCAGTTACACGTGAGAGTGGGCAGTCCTACGCCAAGCTCAAGTGGACTTGCGATTGAGCAAACAACGGTAAAGGCACCAGTTGTTCTACTTCTTTTCGATTCAAATTACCGTAGCTAATACAGATTAGTGTAAAGAACGCTTGCTGCATCTTTGAGCGTGACTTGGCTGCTGCGCAAAGCGTGCGTGAGTATCTTTGCAATTTCAGTTAAATGCGACAGATTGGCACAGTATGTCCCTGTTAACCTTAAAAGTTGTGTAGCGCACTACTAACTGTTCCCTTCTGTTATTGATCACAGTTGAATCGGGAGTGACTGGACCCAGACCCACAATCAGGGGTGGGCAACCGGGCAATTGCTCATCCCCCGAAATTTTCAAAAACATGTTTAGTTATCAGGTGCAAAATGTTATAACCATTTAGCCTCTTCCCGATATAGTACAAGTTACAGTCATTTTGCCCTCCCCAAAAATATCAGCTGGTTGCGGCCCTGACTGCACCGAGAGTCGGGAAATCCCAAACTTACAAATGGCGGCATCCTTGTCCAGAAGATCAACTTTTTCTCTGCTGTTTTTAACTCCGACTACGTTGAAAATAATTTGTACTGCTCATGCTATGGTCCGTACAAAAGCTTACGGTCACTGCAACTAAAACTGCCATGGACCAAACGAGTTTCGACAAAAGCTGCGAGTCCACTTCTTTCTTTTCGCGAAAGCCCTACAGCAACGCCTAATCCAGTGCAAATCAAACAAGATAGTTTGAAAGCTGTTGTACGTTTGCATTCGTGGTAAATCAACTCAAACTCCCAGGTGATTCAAATAACAACGCGCAATATATACGATTGTTAGATGTGGTCAAATGCACGATAGCACTCGTCGCCATGTACAGCCATGAGTTCTACTTTCAGAAATCACTACGTACACACGAAAAAAAGTCATGAACGCGTTGTGCATCGTTATGATTTTTTTTGACTGCGGAGGCGGAAAATGCGCGCGGACATACAATGAATTAACTAACAAATACTTTATAAACGTTTTAATATTTGTTAAATAAAGGTTTTAGAGGGCGAGTTGCAAATATAGGCCAAAAAAGTAACACAGCAATGATGCGATAAAATGTAACGCGTGCGTACACCATGAAAACGACTTCCCAAAATTTATCGGCGAAAACCGACACGAAGCAGTTTGTCGTTACAGCTAGCAACAAAAAACAACAGCGTAGCTGAGGTATTTAAGTTTCTCATCAACTGTCCAGCTAAAGCACGCGAGATTCGTTTATCCCCCAGAACTGCTAATGGTTAAGTTCTGCACAGTTTCTTTTGTGTAATGTTTTGAACGTGGATATCAGCGCGTTTTCGAGCTCCAATTTTTAGACATGCTGTTACTGTTGTGTTGTGATTACGCATTTCCACTCACCGATCGTAAAAGCGTGAATCAGCTTAACTGGACCACGTGGACAATAGCTGTACACAGTTTCGCCGCAACAGACTTGCGAAGCACGTGCGCAATCCATATATATTTAGAACAGAGACCCTACAGGGATGGAAACATTGCAGCCCTCAGAGATAAATGGCTCGAGAAGGTTGCTGAAAATGGTCCATGAAGCCAAACGCAACAGTCCCTTTGATTAGGCTGACAAAAAACTTCAGATGGGTAAAAAAACAACGAGAATGACCGCAGTAACCTTAAACTTAAAATTAGCTGCAATTTGTTTCCAGCATAGAAACATTTCGCGAAAAAGCGGGAGAAAAAATGCTGTCGTTCTGTAAAGTGCGGAGAAATAAAAATGGCCCGCCAAGTGCGCGTGGACCACAAAATGACCCGTAAAGGTAGTAAGCTTGCCTATCACTGAGTTTACAAGAACACTGTAAATGAAAAGGGTTGGTTTTGCAAGAATTGAGGTAATCTGTACCCAAAAATTAAAGGCAACAGGTGGAAGTTGCTCTTTATTTTGAGGTACTTTCTTCCAAAAAGAACCCTCTTTTTTACAGTGAAGGTCAGGCTACAGAAACACAACACCACTGACTATTAAATCATCGTGATACCTGTGCGTCGGTGTTTGTAGCGAGCTCATATACCACAAAGATCTTGTAAGAACACTGGCACTTGTCATTTAATTATGTTTAGCTGTAATTTACGGGATCGGCCGATACTCTTTTCGCAAATAATTTAGCTGCCTCATCTACTGTATCAAGAAAAATGAGAAACAATCAGTAAATCCAGAGGGGGGGCGGTGACATTCGCTAAAGCAAACAATGACAAAGGTGGGGACGGACGGGATAGCCAGTGAGATGTGAGAGTTTGCTAGGGTTGTTTTCAGAGTTCCGTTGGACAATTAACTCCTCTATTGTCCTATTGGGTCTCATTCTGATGTTAGCACAACGTACACTCAACACATCTTTCCATCTTTGATTTGATCTATGAGTCGGATGTCCCAGTAAGGAAGTTAATGTTACGCAATTTGTGCGTTGCTTGTTATTAAAACGTATGCAGACGCTTTATATCCGTTGCAGATGGGGCGGCAATCAACCCCGCTACTGAAACAGCGCAACATTTTTTCAGATTTTCTTACGTTGCTTCAAAAACAGAATGACTATTGCGTAACTTACATGAAATAGCAGAAAATCAAAGTGTAAACAACAGAAAACTTTCGTAAACGTTTCAGCGTTTAAGCTATCGTCGGCGAGAAATCATCGTGGAAATTCAACGATAAAATTCATATACGCGTAAGCGAAAAAAATCACTCGACACTTTTTTCGATAAAAATGCACAGAAAATATGCGTTGATAACAAATTGACCATCCTTTTTTTAATCAACGCCAATAGCTTATTTTACAACAAAAAATCACCAAATGTAAACAAGGCCCGCAAAGTAATTTTCACTTATCGCGGAGTTTGAAGTGCCAGAGATGCAAGTTTTTAAATTTTGTTGGGGTGGAACATGATTCTAGGTTTGTTGGGTCTACATGAAGTTCAAGGGATAGATGACTGTAGCTTTGGTAACTTCCATGTCACAGCAGCTTTAGACGTACCTTTTCGTTTCTTAGCGACATTACTGATACTTCGGTTAAACGTCGGTCGCATAATCTGCAGCTTTCCACAAGCACAGAAAAGAGGAACACATGATTATTAGGCTTCAACCTTGATATAAGGTAATGGCAGTTTCGGGTAAAACTTGCAGATTCACTTTATCTTTTCTATACAAGCTAATTTTTTACATGAAAAGTCTGCCATCGGCTGCCAAGTGAAAATAATGGCGCACAGGAGCCACTGGCCACAAAGTAACAAGTAGTGTTGAGATTCAATGAGAAAAGATTCTAAGAGTAATACCGTGTTGATTTTAGCAAACTACAAGTTGCGGTAAATTCAACCGAAACATCAGGGGGTTTCATTAAACTTCAGTCTTCGTGTCCCAAGATCATCAATCGTGGACTCAGTCTTAATTGCAGCGTACAGGAACCTGCTGCAAACGAGACGGAGAAGAGGTAAAGTCAATCACAAAACAAGCATACGCAGAACGTTGCACTGCTTGTTCTGCCAACGGAAAATGACATGCAGTGCCAGTGTTATATTTCATTAGCTGTTCGTTTGATAAAAAATAAATTCACATTTCAAACGACGCCGTCGAATGCTCTTACACGTGAAATGTATTGAAACAAAGACGTTAGCTTCTCCAGAAAGTTATGCTTGGAAACAACAGCAGACAAAAAGTGGTAATGGAATGTCTGCGAAGCCTGAATCCAAGATCCTACATAAAAAATAGGGGGATCGTGGCCCACAAAACCAAAAGTAATGGCGCTTGACAATATCTTGCAAGATGCCCTTGTATGCTGAAAAAAAAACTAAGCTGGTGAGGGGAGACGGCAGCGCAAGTGGAACTAACCTCGCAAAAGAAAAAAATTCGATAAAAACTTCGTAAGACGCGCAAATTCGGTGAAAAATAGAGCAGAGATTTTTTCATTGTTGGCTCCAAGCACAATAAAGTTAAGCAGAAGGCACAAACTCTCTGTTCCAACAAGGCGCTCTGAAGGCAAAAATGGTACCCGGCGCTTGCTCGCGGGTCGTAGCAGTGGCGTGCAAATGTAGTGGGTTGCTCGGAACTGCTTTTGATTTCGGAATATTTGGCAGAACGCAAAATAAAACTAACACTTTTCCCAATGCTCTGACTTCCTTGAATGGGAACTTGCTTCTATCAACTTCAACTTGGTTAAGTGATTTCAGCAACTTAGAGCGCTTTCAGCAGCATGCTCAGATGAATTTTTACAACTATTTACGGCACTAAAAGCGTGTGGTCAAACTGATCGACAACATGGTTGCCAAGTCAACCCGGCTACTTCATACGCAAAACAGAATGCAAACCAGAAACATAACTACAAAACAATCAAAACGCACAAGCTTTCTTAACCCGTAATCACACAGCGCGAGACAAATGGTTTGAGTAGAATATGCGCATCAACTGCTAAAACAGCTTTTCACCTCTGGCAGATTCGTTTACTTTTGCTCGATACACATCACTTGGGTTTCAGCTATTTTTTTATCTTAAGATCTCGGCAATGAAGACGGATGTTAGCTCGCGAGCGAGCGACGCTTACCTATCTCAAAATGACGCACCAGGGCGTCGCGACGTCCCAGTTGGGAACCTCTGGACTAGACTAAACCTGCGCTGTCTCCTTTCAGTATTGCAGACAACCAGTACGATGCAGTTTGAAACTTCAAAGCATTTGAAAGTTGGTAACTAGTGCTGCTTCTCACGTTTTTTTGTTTTTGTTTCACTTCTTCATGTTTACTGCTGAAAACGCGGACAGCATTGCTTCTACCAACACCGCCCATTTTCTACCGGGCGGTTACCACAAGGCACAAGTCATCCCTCTCTGCGCAATCCTACGTTTTCGGCTCGGCAAGTGTTTCCCGAAAAAAAATAACGAGCTGTAAGCTGTCCTACCAGCGATGACAATCTGAGACGTAGATTGCTGATAGACCTACCTTTCCGTTTCAGAGAAAGATGCGATAACTTGCTGACCGAACCAAAACTGTCTGCTGAATGTTAAGAATACTGCTCTGTTTCAAAATTCAAAAATCTGATTCAATTTGCACGCCGTTGCGCAAGACATTGCAATGAAACGTTACAAAGTGTGCTAAGCGCGCTGGCCATGCAGCACCAACCTGTATTGACAAGGACACGTTCACTGCGGCGGCACGTGTAACTTAAATATCACATAGTATTTCGCATCAAATTTCAACGGGTGAAAAAGTCGCCTGCATGTCCAACGTTTGAGAAAACCGACTAGTCGGCGCGGTCACGCCTGCTTACAGCATACTTTGAAAACGATTGGAATACTGAACAGGGTCACGCAATGCCGCAAAAGACTTAAAACCGACGCCTGTCAAGATTAGAAAAACGACTTACAACCACTCTTCGCCAACAAACGCTTCACCTGTACAGCAGAGAGCAGTTCTGCGGTGACTGCCACTTCGGACCAGTGGCTCTGCAGCTTACCAGTCGCTTAAGCTATCTGTTCACCAAGCTAAGCCTCAGGACTGCGCACTGTAAAATTTACCGTCAGTTTTAGGTGTACTTTGAGAACCCTTCAATACACAGTTTCGCGACATTAACTTCTTTTTTGAATTATAACTATCAAAACTATTCTGCTTTCATGACGAATTAGCTTGTCCTTGCCATTTTTTTACACACCATACTGGATAAAAGTCTTTCAAGCCTTATCACAGGTTCGATCCGTACAAGGCGAAAAATTGTTACTCGCACCAGAACGGTTTTTGTGTTTAAGTGCTTCTCTCCACAACGTATGGAGAAGTGACCAACATTGCAAACAGAAGGAGCTTTAACCAGGCGCGCTAAAGTTTCACTGAGGGGAGTGTGAGCTGGTGGCATGGAACGTTGCGGTGTGACCTGTCCAGACACTTGGACCACGGGTACAGATGTGGGTGGTCTGCGAGAGGGACGGTAGCACCACTTTTCAACACGTTTTTTTTTCAATAATATTCGAACAAGTAGACTGCACCAAACAAGATGCGAAACACTTCAATTTTCGGTGAAATATTGAAGCGCATCAAGCAGCAGGGTTGCTTGCAGCGCTTGAAGCTTTGTTCCGTGCAATTCCTTCTGAAAACTTCATTAGGCGATTCTCTGAGCAGTAGAGACTTTTTCTGACCTCAAGCAACAAAAACCGCCTTGAGCTTTTCAGCCGGCTGTTTGAGGAATCTCCTGCCTAGTTTTGCTCCCATCTCCTTGCAATGATTCAGCTTGTACGTATCATTCAGCAATATTTGTAAAGCCACAACAGTGACCCACCTGACCTATCAGAGACGAAGCATTATCGTGAGCACGTATCATCAGTGCTTCTTTATTCAAAAACACTTGAATCTCTCCTTCAAGAAAAATTTGATAGCAAGAACAAAAAAAGTGCCTGAACTGCTCGGAACCTCAGTGAGTGAAGTTTTCAAAGCGCCAGCAATAACTAATGTAACATGTTCCCAAAAAACGTTAATTAGGGCGCAACAAACCTTGCAGGAACCACGTTTTAGTGTAGAAGATTGTTAAGTGCTTTAACGCTCAAAAAAAGTGCAACTACACAAAAAACTATGTTTACTTCTTGTCATATGGTTTCATAATTTCTGAACGACATAGAATGGAGTCAATTTGTTTCATGACAAGGTACAGAACATATCTTACAAGTAGCTTAACTCATAAACTTATTTACAAGTTTCTTGTTTGTCTGCATTTCGAAAAGCACGCAAACGTTTTGCAGTAAAGCTGATATAACGTTAAGACTAGAGCAATGCCTGTTCTAGATCTACTGCTTGAGGTTGGGGGCAGTCGAAAACAAGACGTCTAAATTCGGTAAATTTCAAGTGAAGCTGAAAAAACGGTCATCCGTTTCTTCAGAGGCGCCATTTCAAGGGGGAGTCAAACCAATGTTTGACTACATTTTGTATGGCATTTACTTTTTCTCCCAAAAAAAATTGCACACGTACGCTTCTGCCAACCAGTCAATCTATCTCAATCACTCCGCAGGCGTGTTAAGAAAAAAGAGCTGAACAAACGCCAAACTGTTTTACGCATCAGTTTCATGCCGCTACGTGTGCAAGTGCAACAGCATACGCGATTGGAATGCCGTATACACAAAATCATGTGGGTGATTGCTGAAATACTACGTTGTAGGCTACACTGAAACCAAACAACGATGCTCACGACATTGTCAACCAATCAAAATGAAATTGAGAAAACATTTTTCTCATTTGAAACATTTGTCTTACTTTCCGTGACTTACGCCACTGCAAAAACCTACCTTGAAAATTTATCCGACCGCGGAGTTTTCGAGGAAATGACATCAGCGTCACGTGACAGACCTCCCAATCCTCTACGAAATATCGTAGGTAGAACGTGCCGAATAGGTATTGCAACAAGTCCAGTCTTTTGTATTTTAGGTTAAGCGATTGTTTTAAAAGTAACGTGACACACGTATGAATGACAAACTTCGCAGCCTTCTCATCCACCTGATGCACGGATTTTCTTGACACTAAGTCAGGTGCCTTGTGATCATGTGAAGCTTCAGCTTTGTAGCAGAACAAGACCAGAGGCGGCACAAAGCGTTACCTCAGAAAGGGGCACAATTGCTAAACCGCAATTTATAACAAGCGTATACTTTTTCACACTTCCGTGATACGATTTATATGCGTTTGGACTTGTAGCAATTACTTTCGTCTCCTACTTTGAAGTACCTTATAACAAAAATTTTCTGTCCCTTAGTTCTTTTTCAATACAACTGAAGAAAAGATTACGTCAAAATGATTTGGGGAACGTTTTTATTAAAAAATTGTCAAGGGATGCCCGGGAGAAAATATTTAAGAAATACTGGTTTAACTAACTAACCCTAAGACACAAGTGTCTCCCGAGTAAAACGGCATTTTATTCAATCTAACTGCACACCCATGGTCTGGGTCGTAACTTCAGCAAGCTATACTCGCCATTCCAACTTGATGGGATGCCGACGTCGACGTGGTATGCAGTAGATGCGGCGCTGGAACAACTCACTTCCTCACGCCACGATGCCACAAGTTACGTCAATATTCAAATATGGTGTTGTACGCATTTTTTAAAACACTTTTGCTGTTTCGATTAGTTAAGGACCATTGAAAGATCAACCTGAACGAAGACCCCAAACAGTAGTACAACTGGTGAAATTGTTCAGCATTGTCTTGGTATACGCGAAATATTTTTCAAATGTGTCGTTTATTTGATTGAGCATCCACCTACTTCCAAAATAATTTTAAAGGCATTCCCTTTTCTATTAACGATTGCTAAAATCCTAGCGTAGATGTTCAACACTGTTGTCGAACGAAGTATTTCACTACATAGATCCTTCGCAGCTAAAAAAGGGCGTTTAATTTGTAAATGAAATTGCATTTGACATAAATTTTCAGTTCTGGGTGCAAAAAAAATACGGTTTGTCTACAAACTTAGGAATATAAAAACAATACTAAAAATTTTGCAACTCGTGACATTTTACACGACTAAAAGTGTAAATTGCACGAGTTGGAAAATAAAAGGAAAAATGTGGGGAGCGACGAGGTGCTCCCAGAACATTGCACATTTTTTCAATTTGCTCAAAACCGTGGGTAAAATTTATGCCCATCCTTTGCACTGTGGTTTTGTGATGGAATGTAATCACCTGCTTCGAATAAGACGGTGTCGGGGGAGTCTGCAGCTTCAATCTTACTCTCAGCGAAGCTCCGGTCCGCTTAAATCTTTAATTTTGGCACAGGCAAACGGAAACGGCAGATTAACCTTTCCAACTGTCATTCCTCAGCTAAGGAAGCGAAAATGTACATTTTTTTCTGGGTTGTTCAACTATACTTGAACGTTTTTGTGACAAAAGGAGATTCACCTCGCAAGCACACGTTGAAGGTGTTTTTCTTTGCTCGTATATCAACGTGTTTGGCAGATCTACTTTCGTCTTTACTCATACGTCTAACCCGAGGGACCGTGGCCATATTCTACACAAAGTTTGTCCAATATGTCGCTAAAACGTTTTCATGCATCAACCACCACATCTTCCATCTCACTACTGCTACCCAGGCAGGGGGTGGGAGTGTTGTTATGCGCGACAGTTGAGAACTAGAGTCTCATTTCTGGTGCAGTCGTTTTCCTTTTCGGAGCTTTAGATATAAGCAGTGGTTTCAGTCTTTAAAAAAGCTGCAGTTCTCTGTTTCCGCTGTAGTCCACAAAAATTGCCCAAGTCGCGGTTTTGATGAGGTCCAGTGTGTCAGGTCATTTTTTGAAAAAGCAGTTTGATCATAAGCAAAAACCCCCAAGCCGAACCAAAATCACAAACTTGTCTATTACCTGACACGGTTTTACTTCACACGTTTTAGTTCACTTTTACTGCACTGGTGGTAGTAAATGGTAGCACCGCGCGTGAGCTGTGTCCTTGCACCCACTCATTAACCCGAGCATTAGGTTGGACAGGTCTCAAGTACCGTTTTTCAAGTATTCGGTATGACCCGACAGATCAACGAACCCAGCCTACCGGCTCTTTTGGCGTACGCTCACCAACTCTACCACCCATCCGGTTCCAGACGGATTTTAATTTGGTCTAGTGTAACCAACCTTACTCAATGCAAACCTATATGACTCTCTTGCAACTGTCACCTTTACGATGGAAACAGTCGGATTATGATGGATTTTCTAAAACTGGTTCAATTTCCAAGTTTTGAAAATGTGTGGTTTTCAGGTGATACAACAACTCATCCACAACCATCCAAGCGCCACCACTCGACACCTGTAAACGTGCAATAATTAAGGCACAACTTGAAACGTTTAATACAAATATTTGCGATAACGCACTTTGCTGCTGGAAAATTTCGTCTCACTTTCGGTTTAAACGCTTACAATCTTTTGTAAGGATTTTGGTGTCGGCCTGGCAGTTAGTTGCTTGGTTTCAAGCTTGGTTGTGGTCCAAAATTTCCAGCTAACCTTTCCTTTGATCTCGTTAATTTCAGGTTGACCTTTGTCTTTTCGGATCGACAGAGATCAACTTTCTCCGTCTTGATTTGCCGTTGTTTTAAGCAATTTTGTAGAGAAGGTCCTCTAAAACAACCAAATTTCGATAATGGGAATACTGACGGATTTTTCTCAGTGGAAGCTATAGGTTGATCTGATGTAAAAAAATTAGCGCCGAGTGCAACTACAGATAAATGTTGAAATTCTAATTTGAAATCCACGTGACATTAACCTCTTTTTTCTTATCGTTTAAATAAAATGACGGGCAAAGTTAAGGTTTCCCTAAGTTAAAGTCATTCGGACAGCAAACTAACTGCTACGAGGAAAATTACGACAATTAAAGCTCTCGGTTTGTTGAAAGCTTGCGAAGAATCAACCGACTGGGCTCTGCTTACATGTCTTCGTGACGACTCAGACTTGCGCATATCTGTTTTCAAGTAAAGTCTCCACAAGGGCAGTGATGTCTAAGCAATCAGCAATCTTTTTACAGGAAATCAATTTCACATACCACTATGCATCCTCGGTCTTGATATATTATTCAAATACAATCTGCGACGAAAATGGACCGCATTAAACATTTTCGAGCACAGGACATTTCTTCTATTTGGATGCTATTTGCTGATGTTTGCAGAAGCCAACTCGTGGTCATCTTCAAAATTGATTGGCTCACCAAATACTTCTACAACTTTGACGAACGGGCTATTACATTTGCGCAGATTTTCTGCTAAACAAAAAAAAACAGAAAAATAAAAAACTGCCCCCCAAAATTTTTCGTCGCCCAAGCACAAAGCAGTTAGTGAACCGTTAACACCAAATATATTTGCATCAAGGCGTGGTATGCGGAGCTTCGCTTTAAAAAGGATGCAGACGACAGAGAAGCGACAATTTTCGACAAGTGACGACAGAGACCGATCCAGATGCAAACCACAGTCCGCGTTGACTATCATTCCCCTTGCTTCGCTCCGGTTTCTGCCCAACTGGGCGCAAGCGACGGAAGTAGCAGTGCGGCCAAATCGAAAACTTACAAGACCTCACGCGCGTACTCGAAAGCTGATCAAGCGACGACAGGCGGTTGGCCTCGTTGAGTGCCAGCAGCATCGGCGCCGGTCAAACTCAAATCATCCCCTCACTCAGCGATCACCCCCGCCCGACATCGAGATAGCGCAGCCCAATATTTGACAGCCCATTCGGCACGTCTCCGTAATCGCTGATCACTGCAGATGACGTGCGTGGATGCGGGTTCACGGCCTCGCAACAGGAAAGGTCAGGAAGAAGCTATATTACAGAATCCAGCAGTCGATTATGCTCGTCACAGTAATGAATACGCGAGTTTTTAGGTCTATTTTTTCGATTTGACGCGGCAGACTGAATCAGCGTTTGTTTGCTAGTTTCTAGGCGGGTACCTTCGTAAGCATGGCAATGCGAACGAAACAGTTGCCGCGTTATTTTCTTGAGTTATTAAGTCGGTGAGAAATTATTCGCCGTTACTCATCTGAAGCTGGTAAACAACCGCCATCGCACATAACGAATACTGTATAGCCGACGTAAAATCGACGAGTTCGATCGGGAAACATTGACTGCAGGACGTTTCAGCATTATTGTGCAACTTCGATAGATATTTTCAGGCATGCAGGATAAAGTTCCAAATATCACAACGTACTTACACCTTACAGCGACAAATTTCTTTGATTTACTTCGCAAAACACATTTTTCAAAATTGCCTGTGCTTGAAGCGCCGCCAGACTGGGCAACATTAACTTCTTTGGCAAAAAAATCTATAGAATCCTTGATCACAAGACGCAGCCTTCAAAAGTTAGCGTCCGTTGAATTGCGAATCATTCATATAATTTTGAATTAACCTTATTTCACACCCCGGCCGTCCCGAGAGGAAAAGTGGGTGTGAAAATGAATGAAAAACTATTCTTTCACAAGGTAGTATTCTAAACACACTCATGCGCGTTACGCACATAAAATAAATTTTATTTTGCATATACCCAGCAGAGGACCACAATTTCCCTGTTAAGAGGAGTACAAATGTACTGCGTGCTTGATCAAAGCGTGTTTAAAAGTCGCAGCAATTTCAACTTCCAGCGCAAAATCGGGGAAAAACCAGGATTCAGTAACGAATTGCAGGCTTCTGCTACACAAGCGGTCAATTTCGTGCAGGAGATGCTTCGGAACGATCTTGATCGCGATTTGTTTTCATGTTGAGTTAACGCTCTCTGACTTCGTGAGTAGAAACAGATGCGGATCCTTTTGGCAGCAATCAGCTAAAACGCGACCAGTTTCTGCCGAAAAAAAGATGAAATGTTTATCTTCATTTGTTTGCCGTGGACACTGACGATGCGCGACCAAGAAGAAAGCTGCCCTCTGCGCCCGTAATGGAAGGATTTGGAAGAGGACGGAAATACCACATTGTCCGTCTAATTGCCAAGGGGCCAAGCGCACAACCGCAAGTATCCAAACTAAGCTGCTTCCTGAGTGTTACAACTGCGCTCTCTAAACTTTTGTGGTAAAGCAATGTCAAATCGCTAATAACTAAGATAACTATAGCGCCAAGGGTAGCGTGATGTTTTATCCTTGCATTTCACTGAGTCACAATTCGTAACAAAACCTGAAGGATAGTCAGCGCACATCAAGAAATTGGCACGAAAAATTCTATGATGCGTTCTGTTAGTTCAGCTAAACCAGCTTTTGCGTTGTGGTAAGCGTCCATCACAGAACACTGTATCCGTTCGGATGCGTAAACCCAGCCACCGTTGTCCGCACTCAGCAGTCGAAGCACTTTGCAGATCTTGACGCTGATAAAAAGGGTGACAACTGCTCTCTTGCAGCAAACATACGAAGTCGCGTGCGCCTTACCGGCCAAGCATTAAAAAACAATCGAAATTTCTTCGTTTTCAGAATGCCGATGGACTAGCGAGGTGTTAGGCTGATGATTGATGCCTCCTTCACGGGAGGGTACGCTTGGTTGAAACAGCGTTAAGTCATGCGTATCGCATCGCTCATACCAAGCAATACACCTTTTGACACCACTTGCCGAAGTCAATCAAGCCTACCGTACAAAGCTCAGACCACAATATAACCGATAAGACGTCACACTCAATACTCTGTTTCCCGTAATTTAACTGCCCTACTGTCTTGCGAGTTTCCAGCGATGTTTAAAAAATATTGTTTGTTGACAATCGCACTTAAAACTTTTCATGCGCACTGTCTACAACGGATTCTATTTGATTAAGAGCTGGCGATGCCTACCCACTAGACGAAATATATACTCTGAAAAGGTTGTATTTTTTTATTGTTAGCTGTGAAAGGATTCCCTTCGATAAACACTGTCTACTGAATATAATAAGAACGACCGCACTATTGAAATGAGTTTTTTTGTATTGTGCTAATTAAGCATACAAAATAAAATGTAGGTTACAGTAAAAGAACTGAGAAGCATCAATTGTGTAACGCGTGCTATGTTAATTTTTTGAGGAAGAATGACAGTTGTTTTTCATGTATCACACATGTGGAGCTCAAGACAATACACTGTAAACCTCGTTTCGTGTTTGTACATGCATTTCAAGTCGCTAATTTGCCCAACTAAATCCAACGACGGATACGTCTTCGATAAGAATTCGAATATATTCAGTGTTGTTTTTCCAGTATGTGGGATTCGTAGACCTGTCTTTCATTGAAGCACATGGGCGTTCTGTAATACCAAGTGCAATTTAACTTAAAAAAAGCTTGCCTAAATGTTGCTACCACAGCTAAGGAAGGCATTTTGCAGAGGGAATATGCTCAATAAATCAGGCCATGCTTTACTTGTCTTTTCATAATCAAATCTCTTTTTCAATGTGTAACTGTAGACGTGAAATAAAGGGAGAACATTTTTTTTCAGATTTTCGATTGTGTAAGTTACAGTAGGTTGAGTATTTTCATGCGGATGCTTGTTTCCAAAATACACAGATTTAATAATCATGAACGTATGACGCTGATTTTTGTAAACACCACCAGCAGCTTACTTGCTTCCATGAAGTTTCCCCATAAGAAAACACCCGATCGCTTAGGCTGCTAGAAATTGGCTTTAACTGTTACATATTCAAGCAAAGTGCGCCACGTCACTGAGCGTGCGTGCGGATTAGTTAATGCGCCTCACGACCAGTCAGAACTGTGGCGTGACGAAAGCTTTTTCCACGCAGGTGAAATACAACAAAGCGACCTTGAATTCTTAGCTTCGCAGGTAGGATGATTTGAAATCGCGATGGCCTTTAATTAAATTTACTCCTCCCCGGGCCACATCACTGTCCCTGTACTGTGTAGCCGGCGCGACGCGAACGACAGGGTGGGCTGCTTCCTAATTGACGCGACAATTGCTGATTCAATCATGCGTGACCAGCACATGACCTTACGACTTGAGGTCACGAAGTACGATAAAGGTCTGCGGGAACAAAGAGGGCATTAATAGTTTTACAAATCAAAAGCCACCTCTAACCAAGAATTCCATACCTCAAGCGTTTTTCACCAGCCACTGGCCAAACGGCCATATTCATGTTACATTGATCACCATTTACTGTAATAATTTGTAGGAGCTTGCCAGAAACATTTTGCTTTCGAGTCAAATAACCGATCGCACGTTGTTCAACGTTCCTGCACTGCGCTTGTGTTGTCGCTTGTGCACAGCTTTTTAAAGCTCCATTAAAAAAGGTGAAAACCTTCACTTTTCATTTGCTTCAGACGCGCTGTATTCGTTTTCACGTATGTGTTACTGCAAGTGATGCATGAAATCTGTTTCAAAATTCAAAATTTTTCATCTTGCAAACGTGGTGCAAGCGTTTCAATGACTTTCGCAAAAGCTTTCACTAAACTTAAGACAACATGACAACTGATATTCAGCCATTTAAATTAAACTATGGCAACGATTGCCTTCATTGACAAAATTCATGCTTGTCGGTTTCATCGCGGATAGTATATCACCTAATACTGTAAATTCAACACACGTGAACTGTTAAACGTTGCGGTTGTTCATTTCAATTTCCGAGAGCTCCTCATCGTTCAAGCCCTTGTTTTGTCGGGCCTGTTACAAGTTTCATGCAAATGAGGTAGCATAAGTGGAGGGAAATCAAACGGTGGTGAAAAGAAAAGTGCGCAGCAACGTGTGGGGTGGCGATTTATTGGTTTTTGTTTTGATGTTCTACGCGCGCATGAAAACAAACACCAAAGCAACAGAGGCGAACATGGTGTCGAAACAAGATCGCCGATCCTTGGTTTGGGTTCAACTGTTCCCACTTAAACTCCGGCTCCGACTTTTCACGAGGTTCCGGCAGGCAACGAAAACGCCAGCTACAGGTTCGGCTCCTTTCAGAACGACCGAGAAAACACAAACGGCGTTCTTTTAGTTTTATCCTCGCGCATCTCCGTTCGTTTCGGACAGAAAAGGGCTCTTGAAACTCGGCCGGGGCCGGAACGAACAGGTTTTGTCCGAACGAAGCTTCTTCCTACTGCTGTAGCGTACCTACGTCGTGTTGGATTTTTTGATTGACATCATGTGGTTAAACAGATCCGAAAAGTTCGAGCGCCATGAATTGAAAAAATGTTAACAGTCCATGCCAGTGAGTTTCTATTCGCCAGTAAGTTCACTGCAAGCAAATGCACTTACGTTTCGACATGCAAACTAACACCTTACCGAAACGACCATTAGCAAAGTTCCTGTAAGTTTAAATCGTGATCAACTGATACGCACTAGTTCTCACTATCCTCTCCATATGCATAATCGAGGGATCATCATGCACAGCACTCTCACACAGTGGGTGTATTGCACATCACACGGATTCCATTAATTAGTTAAGTTAAAATCACGCAGCTGCAGCATCTGACGTACTATCTGGTAATGTTTCGTTTGGAAAAAATATTTTATTTGCAGAATTTTCTTTTCCAAGTGAACTGCGCAACAGACCAGCGTTGTTTTCTTTGGCTTTGCCAAAGCAAAGTTTTGTAGGATCAAACAGAAATCTTTGACCTCATTTTGATTATCATCATGCTTGTCGTCATCTTTGAGGATAGCGACGACTACAGACTGCGTTGCGATCAAAAGCAAGCAAATGTCATGTTGAATTGCGGATACAATACAAAGTATTGTATTGTTTCGCAGCTGTAAGACAATTTAACGGCCAAAGAAAAATAACATTCAAAAGAATCAAAACATCTGAGAAATGACCTTTCTCCTAGCAATGGCACAGCGAAAGATCTTGCGATCGCCTGGTCTAACCGCACCATGCGCACAAAGGGTTCAATCGCGCTTCTTTCACGCAAGCAGCAGAGTCCCGAGTTTTTTTACTAACCTGCAAACACTCTTCGCCGATCAGGTGCTTGGAATAATGTGCGTTTGAGCAGCCTCTCAATAACAGCTACTGACGTTTCCATGAGCGTGAGTGTGTTAAATTAATTATCCACTTATGTTAGGAAAAGTTTAAGTCTCTTTAACTGGAATTGTTTTCTTTTAAACAAATGAAAAACAAAACAACGAACCTTGCGTGAGTGCGCAAATGTCTTAGATCTGCTGTGGAACAAAACCGTGCACAAAGAACCGAATCGACGCTGCGGAGTTCTGTAATGAAACTGCTTACCTGAGGCAGTTTCGTCAAAGACATCAGATGCATAAAATTAACACGGTTTGGAAAAAGGTTTAAAAACACATAATGAACTGCAACAGAATAAATCTGGTTATTTACCATTTTTCGCCCAAAACTTTTAGCTGTTTCGCATACAAGCCGAAACAAAAACGCTGTGATAGGGTCTGAACGTTTTCCAGTACTTAGGCAGCAGCTATTCCCATCAGTGCCGTTGTTGCGAGAACACGTAAAACTTTAGGTAATTTTTCTTGTCACCAACAGATCAATCTTTCTTACATCGTTACTTATGGTATCTTCCACGCGAAATATTCCGACGGACAGTAGAACTCACTGATATAGTTTAGTGACTAAACCACGTGAAAATAATGGTAAGTTTTACAAACGTTTGAAAATAGCAGTCCATCTCTTCGATCTGCAATTTACTTTTCGATTGTTGGCAATAGGGCATCGCAAATCTGAAACCATCGCCTTGTTTTTCACTGAACCATTTCTATTCTTCGCGCAAAGAAATTTCCAAGGGGAAATGCCTCGATATGCCCCAACTACGTGCATCTGTGGCTTGTGACAAACCTGTGCCGAGTAGTGCTCAACGGAAGCTCGCGCAACGGCTTGCTGAGTATTTCGATCTGGTGTCGTCGTCAGTTAGTCGATGCGACACCGCGCAAGTCGTTTTTCAAAATGGCGGCATAATTTTTCTGCATTTGTCTGGCTGGGCCATTTCTGACCGGCGAAGCACGTAATCAGGGAAGCAAACATTTTTTTGCACAAATATAATTTTTTTTGCCAGAATTTGGAGCCGCTTCAGCTCGCAATGCTATCAATTCTATACAGAATCGTCCAAGAGACCACCAGGCAAGGCTCTTGAAAACCTAGACTACAATCAAAGCCAGCAACGCATCAGAGCCCCGCTATCATTTCAAAGCATACATTTGAGATGCTAAGCTGTAAATAGAGCAAAATTAGGAGACCACGAGCTTTGCTTAAACAAGAGAGTTGTGGAAAATACATGGATTTTAAAAATTTGGTTCAACTGGACGAAGACGTTACATTCTGTGCAACATCGGAAGTCCACAAGGCCTTCTTAACCAGTGACGTTTACACAGCCCTTAACTACCTTCAAGTATTTTCGATTGACGTTATCGAAACACAGAAACAACAAGCGTTGGCACCACTACGTTACGATATGTCGAAATTATGAGTGAACTGATTCCATTAATCTACTAGACGGTCTTGGAATATTTGTTTTTGGCGTTTACCGGTAAACCAGAGTTAGAGAACTGTCTTAAAAGTTGGGCTTTAATCAACAACGTAAATTGTTTTGCCTCAGAACAAGCTCCGTCTCGAGTTAAACCCTACAGAAAACCTAAGAATAGCGCAAATAATTGCGAAACATATGATCGTTTAACAATGAATCTTGACCCGCTTATCACAACCTCAGTAACGAACAGGAAAGCGTTGACAATCGACCTCTGCAACGAACCATAGACAACCTTACTGTAGTTCACGGTTCTATACTTTTAAACTATCTGCAAACTAAACGAATAATGCGATCGTACTTGAAATACGAAGTGTCAAACGCAGCTTCAGGCCTTTAGTGGAGTTTCACCGGTTTCAGTAAAGTGATCTTAAATGAAACACGTACGTATACTGCAACCAATTAGTTTTCATTTAAAATCAAAACTTGCGAAGCTATACTACCTTTCCTTTTCTATATTATTATCACACCCATCATCTCAATAACAATCATTGATAAAAACATTACTGCCAAAGTAAGTTTTGTGCACGCTAAGCAGAACAAGTTTGGCAATTCGAGTATCACTTTACCCAGATGACCACCAATAACTTTTGTTTCATGAGATTTAGTAAAACCACAACAAACGTTTTTCACCAACAACCTGCGAATCACCCTTATTTACACAGAGACCAGTTCATTCAATGGTCTTGTGGTGCAAACACCTTATTCTCAGCACCAGTCCGCTGTTGGAAAATCACGATTTGCGACGAGCCAGCGCCCATAGGCGACACGACGCACCGCTCTGCTTGCATGTACTTGCTTGCACTGCAGAGCGCGATTCGTTATCCGCAGTGCAAAGAACGTTACGACTTCCGGCAACTCCGCTGTACTCTCAGTTGGCATATGGCGTGACAGAAATTTTGATGCACAACTTACTTTGCATCCAGTTCGTTACCTCAAATTCAAAATTTGGGTTCGGTACAAGTCAAGCATCGATAAACATAGCAACAAAGTGCCGCCTCTGATTAGGAAAACCTACCAGATCTGCTTAAAAAGGGCATGTAATCTTGACGTAGCTTACTAAAGATTTGTATTTCTGTCATATTCATTTCAATCAATTCTATCCGCATTCTTTTATCAGCTTGCGACTATGACATTTTGGAAGTTTAAGCTGATTCTTCCTGTTCTGGCAAGTAGTGAATGCTCGGCCACTACTCGTTCTGATGCAGCACTGGCGTGCGCATTTGGCTGACGTTCCCATTCACCAAAACATCGGCAATCATATAAACTTTGAAAACGTTTAACTAGCTTATACGAAGCTTTATGACAGATTGTCTGCAAGACTCAAACTTAATAAGGAATTCTTAAACACCGGCTTGAACTTCCTCAAAGCTCTTACAGCCAGCCGTGCCTATAAGCGTGAATGACGGCTACAAGCAAACATGGGCATGTACTAATTGAAAAAGGCAAGGAGTTCCATCCCCTAGCAAGCATCAAAAGCAATTTGCAATCTGCTGCAAACGTACAAAAACAACGATCTGTTACCATTTTAATTTACGAACGTTAGGGGGAAAGTCAAGACTGTGATAAGACGCTTGGACGGGAATCACTGTATATTGGAAAACATCAAAAATGCAAACGAAACAATTCGAGGGAAGACATGTGCTTCGAACACGTACGGAGCCTGTCCACTAATTTCTTGTTTTAGGGACTTTAGAAAAGTAAAGCAAAAGAAAAATGTTCTTGTGTTGATTTGCTAGTTTGCTGAGCTTCAAGCACTGGATGAAGAAAACATCGTCTTAAACCTGCTGAGCGTCTTTTACCAGTCAAAGATATCCTGAACTAAGCACTGCAGCTGTTCAGAACCGTTTGAAGCTGTAGACTACTACCGTGTGAAAACAGACTGACTTCAGTGCAATACTCATTTTGCTTTAATTTAACTTTTTTTCTCAAAGGATGCAATGAGTGAGTCGACAGCCGCATATATATACCTCTTCTGCTTGCAACGTGACGCTCGACCTGGGAGACAGGACCTAACATTTCTCTCACCGCTGACACTCAGCTGCGTAGGCTCCCCGCAAGCGTGGCGCAATAGTCTACCAAGACTAAACCTTTCGTTGCTGTAATATGTAGTACAACCGCATGCATGACTTGTACCGAAATTCTCCCTTGAAAGGCTCTGTGTTCACTAGGCAAATTATATTCAATTACGATGAGCGCCTTTAACATGCAGTTTATATTCATATCAGCGTATGTGCTTAGTGCATTAGCACATCATTTTACACTTCCTTCCCTCTTGCAGTTCAAGGCAGAAGCGCAGTTTTATCACGCCTACAAGCAATGTTCCCTCTAAGCTGCGCGGCCGCGCGGCTGCTAAGACCCTCTGCGCATTTGCAACAACGCTTAGCGCAATAAAATTTGTTTTATTTTTAATTTTTATCTGTAATACATCTTACTGTGTAATAGATTTAATAACTTCTGCTCAGTAAAATTGTGATTCAGCGCAGTCGCTTGTTTTTCCGCACAGCATTATTAAAAATTGGAGGGAACATTGCCTACAAGTAAAGAGCTTGCGTTGCCAAAATTTTTAATTTGTTTAACACTAAAAACCCAATCTTGCTTGGAAAATTGTTTCTCGACAGTGAATACACAACTGGCGATTTAGCCGTTCATCGGTTGTTTGTTATGATTTAACTGTGCAGTTCTCCCAATGATTTGTGAAAATCCTATGACCAACGGTATCATTATCAAATCTCCCTACTGGATCAAAACACTATGTAAATAATAGCGTGTGTATTGAAAGTTGACGCAAATTTCCTAAAGGTTTTGAAAGCGCGTGCTTTCAATGAAGCGGCCTAAGATATTCTTAAAATCGCTGCCAAACCATTGCGGTGATATGAAAATGAAAATTACACAAGTTTTTTTACCAGGACAAACTTACCGGTTTTGCACCGGCACGTCTGAACTACGAAGACACGATTCTTCTGCGTGTTATGTCGGTAAAGATCTATCCAGCTATCCAGACGTTTACTTTGCCAGCATTTAAGAACCGATGAGACAATCGAATGGCTGCCCAACATCTGCCCCGAGATCTAGTGCGGCCGAGAAGTGGTTAAAAGAACTGGCTCAAAAGAACAAAAATTTATGAACCCAACCCTTGCTCGGATTTTGGTCACGTACTGTTCCAGGCTTAACGTTTATTATGTGATCAAACAAAAGAAACGACAACCGGATTAATGCAGGAAATGTTATCATGTTCAATATTATAAGTACGATATCACATCGCTCATTTTAGATTTACTTCACTCGGTCTCAAAAGTGATACAAAGTGAAGCAGTATTGTCCGTGAGTTAACATTTGTAAAACCATGCGCGCATAGTTGATGCCGAAAAAATTTACGGTAAATTTTTGCAAAGTTTGTATTTTGTTTCGTAGAGTGTGATCAGTGATTTAAGATTTTATCAGAAAAAAAGTTTTTATTGTCTGTCAGTCATATTTTCAAAATTCTAAGAGTAGTGAATTCCTTTGCACTTTTACGCTTTGTCCGAAACAAAAGACTCGAAATGATGAAGTAGTCGAATCGTGACAAAAAAGCGAACACAAAACTCTAGGAAGCTTCACGTCAAACAATAGTATCCTAAAACCAGTTTGCTACACATTATTATGCAGCTGTTAATCGTTTCATTCCTTAAATGCTTTAAACAGCAAAAAGTGCATGGGTGTCGTGACAATCGCTGGGGCCTCGAGGTGACAACGGCAAGTTACTTTGTCAATCTCGTTCTTTATACAAACCTTAGAAAAGTTTGCTCAACTTGCGGACATCTTGTCTAAGTGAAAGTTACACTTTTTTGGAATTGGCCAAGGTTAAAGACAGAATCGCTTTCTGCAATGAACTCTCATTGATGGGAAAGGAGCTCGCGGAATATCTGCACAAACCACAGCTACTACAACAACGACGCATTCTACGTTATTCTCCCACATTTGAAACCGTCAATCAAACTAATTGGCCACAAAAGCGCAGTCCTATCGCACCACGCAGGGCAGAATCTTACTGATAGCCGAACACCACGTCAGGTTTAGGAGGCCGATGCTCCTTGACCTGATAAATTAGAGCCAACTATTTTTCTTGTATAGTCTCCTGGCTCCGAACCGGTACGGCCGCTTACAAAGAAATGAACCGCGCCGTTTCTGGAAGAGCAGGAGTCCGGCTTTATTTGGCAATGGCGCCGTTTGTCTACCGGTCCACTGACTGTTAGGCCACTATTGCACCGCCAATATCAGGGATTAATGATCGATTTTTGAAAATGAATCGGTTACATTCCTCAGTGCAAGTAGGTCGGACATCGGTGGACCACCTCCTTGCAGTTGTCTCATTAACTGGGTTTCAGTTGTTTGTTCGAGGAAAAAGCAGATATCTGAAGGGATGACGTCATTACGGTCACGGCAGCGTTGGTATAACGTAGCAGGTCTGTACAACTCAGAAAGCTCGAAGAACCAAATTGATCAACATAACTTTGCTGCGGGCCGCAAAGTCTATTTCATTTCGTTGTGGTTTGGAAGAAATTCTGGAACGACAATTATTATCCGGAGTCAGGCTTTGGCAACACTTCCTGAAATTGAGAAAGCTCTCGCGGGCCGCAAGAAAAGATTTCGTGGGCCGAATGTTGTGCAGGTCTGAATTGTAGAGGATTGATGAAGTAATGAAAGTGCAAACTATTAGTACTTTTGCGTTGGATAAAAATGACGTTTTGCTTCAGGGTATTGCTATGCAAAAGAGGCATCTCAGTGGTGTAGAAATGACGTTCACGCACTTTAACTATCAAGTCTGGTCCAATTTAACTGCCTATATACAAAAACTATGCGCTGCTTGTTATACGCTCGGTGTTGCATGCTTACAAAAAGCGCTCACTGCTCAACTCACCACATACCAAAAAATGATACGGTAAGTTTTACTGAATTACGCAACGCCACGCATATTTGCGAGTAGGAAATGGAGATAAGGGGCTCAAGGTTGAAGTTACAGAGCTGACAACAGCGAACATAAATTTTCAATGAAAACAGAGATGTTCACAGACCTTTGCTTGGATTCAAGCAAACTTACTTCGCATCAACGATCCCGAAGTACATCGCTTTCAGCCAAGGAATGCTTCACAGCGTGTAAAAGCAAGTGATTGTCTCGCGACCATTGCTATCACTGAAAGCAAGTTTTAGCGAATATTGCTCGTTTGTATGCGTTGTTCAGAGATTAATGAAAATAATGAATATATGGACAAGTTCCATCGCAGCAGAGTGCCATTGCAAGCAGAACAGAAAACAAAACTTTGAAAGTTCAATGTTAATCTCTTCCTTCCGTTTGTTATCTGTCCCTTTCAACACTTTACAAAGGTTGATAAGACAGTTTTCCTTAAAATATAGATCGTGGAAGAAGAGCGGTAAACTGACAATCAGATACAGACTTTCTTGGTTCTTTCCTGATGTTGTGCAGACAGGATGTAGAATCAGCCGGCGGTTTCCCCAAGACGGCTTGCTTGCTGCTCTTTTTCACATATCTGAAGACAAAGCATGAGTGTCACGTCTGTACAGGCAGCCTTTGCGCTTGAGACATCCTCTGTTGCTGAAATGGCTGTTGTAAAAGTTGTAACGAAACGATGGTTCAGGATTTTAACACGAGGTGAGCTGGAGCGGCTCTGTAGGAAAAACAATCTTTTCGCAAAAGTTAAGCTTGTGAACAAGGGAATGCTGCAAACTCGTCGAACTGGTTTGCAAGCACACTGTGGTATGCGACTACACAAACACAGTTCATTTCTGTAAGGTGCCGTTGCAGCCTGTTGCATAGAGGGCGGCAATAGATCAGTAGCAAAGCGTCCGCCTGTCAATTGGAAGGTTGAGTGATCGATCCACAACCACTGAGTGAATTGCCGTAGCGCTCCTTGGACAAGAGCGTTCACCTCAACCGCCCCGGCAAGAAGCACAATTCAGGCTTCGGCCTGCCGCCAATTACCGTCACCTAAATTAATAAAAAAAAGCAGTCTGGTGTAACTCATCCTGTTCTAAGTGCGACTGATATGCTTGCCACGACAGCAATACTTTGACTTCAGTCAGGGGCGGATCCAGATGGGGGTCGATCGCCCCCCAAAAACGTACGCAAGGAACTTTGTTCATCATGATTTTGTGCAATTCAGAAAACAACATTCGCGATTAAAGGTCACTTCGTTGCCCATTGTTTTGTCGCAACAGTGTTGTGAAGGCTATACTTCTATCTTGCAGTATCGCAGCCGTTATGAGACTTGACCATGAATTGCTGAAATCGCCCCCCCCCTAAAATGACTGGCTGCATCCGCCTTGCGTTTAGTTGCGCGGACCATGCTGGAGGCAAAGACTCTTGGAGTCATCTTTTCGAATTGTCACTGGTCCCAGGGTTGCAAATGTGGCTTTTTCAAAATCTGGCTTTTTTAACGCACTCGGCTTTGTTTGAAAAAAAAAGAGAAAATCTGGCTTTTTTAAGTCGGAAAGGCTTGACTCTGACAAAGCATTGTCTGAGCTACACATTACTTACAAATCTCTTCTGACGAGAGTCCATGAACATGCAGGATATAAAGAATATTGCAAAGATTTTACTGTTGCACTAACAATGCTCGATGTATTTGATAAGAAACACATATACGTTAGTGTAATCACGGGACAATAAAATGCTTCTGGAGATCGGAATTGTATAACATCAACGTTTATGACGAGTTTTAACTTCTCTTTTGTGTTTGGTTATGGATGTTTAATATGTGTATATTTTATGGCTGCTATCTAGCTTTTTTGAGACTAGGTCTGGCGTTTTTGGTGAAGACAGGTTGCCAACCCTGTGGCCGGTCCTCACAAATATCACGCGTAGAAAAGTTTTGATAAATGCGCAGTTTCGCAAAAAAAAAAAAAATTTTGAAAAATGGCAGCAGGGAAGTTTTTTGTAGCATGCCTTTGTTGCTGACGTGAACTCAAATGGTGAACAAGAGTTTTCTGGTTGGATAAACTATTACGAGTTGTCATGACAGTTCTTGTGAAACGGTGATACGATTAACACTTACATCACTGCAGAGGGAAGGGTGATTGGATGGTGATACCGAAAACTGAGTCACCAAATGTAATGAAAAAATGTTTGAATTATGTTAAGTAATTTTTACGAAAAATGATACTTGGTACGTCTTTGCGCGTTGTTAAGTTGCTATATAACCCTCCCAAGCGTCATTCAAACGACCACTTCTAGTATCCGAACAGAAATGCTTTCATAATGTGTTGTCGATTTTGCATGTGCCGCACATGATTTCAGAAAGAGGAATTGATGCCTGACTTAAAATATTATGAGTTTTGGAGGAGCGAGACTCCGCAATAGATTTGGTTTTGGTCGCAATTAGCAGAACATGAAGTTACCCGGTCTTTTTACAACAAATACACTACTACCCACATTGTCGTGTCTGTGACAGGTTTGGTGGCGGCAATCATAAAGCAATAGAAAATGCTGACATCTGTGCTAGCCGTGTAATGTGATCTTGTGTGAATCTTAACCATTACTGCCACTTTTTTAGGTCTAGTTCAGAATTCTCAACCAAACGTGCCGGGAAAGTGCGGAAGCTAGTTGTGATGCGGTTTATTGTTTGTAGCGGATACGGATTTGGAACTATTTCTGAAGATCCACAATCAACCGCTTGCCGAGCGTTACGACAGCAAGTACTGTAAACACTGCGCAGTCCGCCAGAAATTCGCCAGTAACTCGCGTGTATCTTGTTTTCGTTTGTAATTCAATATCAGCTGTGGCAAAACGTGACCTCAGGTTACCACCAGCAACTGGACCTGCCATCAGCCGCTCGTTATGCATGGTTGACTCGCACTGGGCTTGGGAAGCGTAACCGGAGCCTAGACTTTGTTTGATTAGCGTCTGCATGTCAATGGCAGATCCAAGTGGTGCGTTTGCCAAACTCAGCTTGATCTTTCGCACGTGAGTATTGCAAGAGGTGCACAGTTGGCAATGTTTTGATTTTGATATGTTTAAAAAAACGTTTGCGCATTTTTCTTCTCAAAAACTTTTCGGTAATATGAAAATCATTTCTAAAGAACTGACGAAATGTTTGAGTTTGTAACTTCTGACGTAGCTCGAAGTATGACTTTGACGATAACGTCTCTACTCAAAATTACGTGCAAAATCTTCTGCGTGAAAGATCTGCATTTTTTCTGTGAGTATAACGAGTAGGTTGTTGCTTTCTTTAGTTTTAGGCATCACAACCTAGTGCTGTATAATTGTTTGCACAACGTGAGGCTGCGTCTCTGGGGCAGCTTTATCATATCTTATCCACCACCAATTGACCTTGAAATTTGCCCCCAGTGAGGCGCCTGTAAACCTGGACTCAAAGGTCCTTCGGACAATAGAACGACGGCAAACCGACTCCGGCTCAACCATCCGACGTTTCCAAGTGCTCACATAGGCTGGGTCTCGTTACGAGAGGATTACCGAAGCGTCATGCCATCAGAGTCAGATCGATTTTTGAGACGTAAGCGCTTGCTTTTCAAAAATCAACCACTTGCCTACCCGATCTACATCCATTTACATCAGGAGTCTCCAAGTACAAAATGCGGCCCGCAAAGCCATTTTGCCAATAATGAAAAAACAACATATTTACAAAAAATTTGTTGATTTGGTAAAATGTAACATATACGGAAACAATCGCATTACACATATGTCCGGCTCTTGAACTGTTGTGTAATAGCTTATGAGGCCCTCTGACAAAAAAGTTTGGAGACCCCTGGTTTACATTGCACAAAGTTGCCTCCAGTGGAAAAGCCGGTGCTGCCGTGATTCCTATTAACGATTGGTATTTTTCATTGATGTGTAGTGCTTTAGTGAAACTGTAAAACACGTTGAATTTGGCACGATTGGAAGACCTGAAGTTTTTTAATTTTCCGAATTTTGGTGTAATTTTGCAAGAAACGGGTGACAACCTTTTTTGTGGCCATTCATTAAAAAGTTATTTGACAAGAGTTGGGACGGACACTAGGAAAATTTTGTTTTCGTATGTTTCTCATGCGAATTTTATTTTGCTACAACGGTATGGATTGTCTGAATGTGGCATCTCCACCTGCTGTTTGACTCCATCAACAACGAAACTGATGATGCAGCGCTGTTGGGCGTGGCCACTACGAAGATGTATAAGCGATATCAACGTGTGGAATACCCACCAAATATATGACCTGAGTTTGATCGTCGGAAAACTTAGATATGATGAAATTAGAAGTGACTACTTGAGTGCACAAGATATTTCTACAACTCTTTTGTCAATTTTGCTTTATCTACTCCACCGAGCTGTTTTTTGTGTGTTTTTCAAAACGTATCGCTTTACAACCAAAGTGCTAGAACGACGCCATCTGCAGGCGCCTTCGGCGAGATTTGCGAATCCCTGCTTAGTGTATACTACAGAAAACGTCGAGTACGGTGGCTGCACAACATAACCTCGGCAATTTAAATCCACGCTATGCAACCTGAACAGGGCATACAACCCAACCTCACAGAACAGCCTGTGTACAACAAAACTCAACCTCAGACAACCCAGCAGCCTCAGAAATGGGTAACCGGTACTTCAAAAGTAGCTGTCGTTCTTTGGTAACAATACTACGGCAGCGCTGCTGTTGCTTTAATTCTTAATAACAGGTCGATTTCTTTGTGCGTCTGCTTCAGTCAGACTGGGTGAATCTCCATAACATTACGAAAATCTCCAGTCTGTGCTGTCTCGCTCGAGTGACTTCGTCAGTTGAACATATATAAAAATGTTTTGCGAACAGTGAAAACGTTAATCAGCCTGATGATTTTAATCTAAGAAGTATATATTTAATTTAATTTATTTGTCTATAGCAGACATGAAGTCCATAGTATGAACACACACACTCTACAGAACGCAAGTTGATAAAAACAGACAATACAGAACGTAGTGCAAGACATTGAAACCTGCGGAATCACAGGGTTACAGACACTTTTTGCAACTGCATTGAAGATAGAACCCTAGGGTTACAGACATATTCTTAACACTAATTGTTAGCTAACACGTAACACTTGTTACAGCACTACTGCGGAGTAGGGCGCTAATTCCTAACTTGGTCTAGTCTAGGTAAAATGCGAAAGCGTTGTGGCTTGACACGCCATCGATCAAACGGACACTGCAAAGTTCGATCACTCAATCACAGAGTAAAATGCGATTATATTGTTCAAAGAATAGTGACGAGTACAAACAATCTGACTGCATCAAAGCACGTAACCATAAGTTGTTAGATTTTCTGCATCTTTCGAGAGACAGGTACTTGTGTTTACGTAGCAGAGCCTCAAAGGTAGGAATGTTACATTGAACTTGGTGGCTACTAACACTCGCTCTCCAGGGCAAGTTGTATATAGTAAGTATAATATTATTTAAACTCACCGTCTTCAAACCGATCGACTTGCCTAAATAGGCATTCCTCGCACGACATATATTTTTTGTGGCTATTGGCACAAAATTGTTTAAGTAGATCGTCATGAAAACAATGGCTTGGTTTTGGAATTTTCTACGCCTATCTTCATTTCCTAATGCATGCAAATGCTATTCCACAAGACCAGCATATGCCTTTGAAAAATAGGCTGAGCTGATTGTGCTTCTTTGCAAATGTTGGAGACCCCTGGTGCTAAAGGGCCCGAACATATAAATGAGAAAAAATGTTCGTTTGAAGTTCGATTGTTTTTCACTAAATGAGAAAAAATGTTCGTTTGAAGTTCGATTGTTTTTCACTGTTTCATTGTCGGCTTCATTCTACGGAGCTTTTGTCTTTACACACATTGATATTGTCGTCTTGACGACAAAGAAATATTTTTTGCATCGTGACATAAAATTGTACTTTTCCTACAACGAATGAGTCAGCGAACTTCATACAGCCTAAAGGCCTCGCGAAATGTTTCCAGCGGCTAGAACTTTTGACTTTGATTACTTAGCAATTGAAAATAAAATGGTACCAGAATAGGAAGTACGGCGATTCAAAGGCAGACGAACCGCAGAGAGTTCCTTATTCGAACTTATTAGAAGAGAGCAAAATTTACAAGTGTAGTCCATTTCAAAGTTCTACAAACCTGCGATGCACGTAAGCTCGCGAGAAAATTTTACGTCGCAGATCATTCGTCAATAGCGAAGTAAGTCTTCATGTCGCAAAGCTTTCGTTGCCGTTCGCACAAGTTCATAGCGTTACAAATAACATTTCCAAGTCAATTCTGCACGGATTGGTTTGCATAACTGCATTACAGTAGGGAACAAAATTTTAACAAATTCCAATAAATTAGTGCATATTGTGACCCTTCGTCACATTACAAATATCAGTTGATAAAGTGAAAAAGTAGTACACTTTATAAAATTAAATTTAGGGCTACGAATATGCAGTATTGTATAAAAACTTAATTCATTTTAGATTGCCGTAATGTACCTGAATCAATTAAGAAATAGGAATAACTTACGAAAAAGGTGTAGCGGAAATGAACGTCAATGCTTTTCAAGGGCACAATCATTTCAAAATGTTTGCTGATTGAACCAGTCCTTTTCGGCATTAAACACTATACCAGGTATTTTAGGCTCTTTAACTGTGTTTTAATCAATTTAAGAAATCGGCTTTGGCAACCTTGCGCAGCGACCTCGTTTTAACATATCGTTTTTGTTCGCGCTGTTGGATTAAAGCTGATTGTGGCCACTGAATCAAGTGATTGTACAAGTTCACCAGTTTTGTTTAAAAAGATTAGTGAGAGCGTGTAGATGGCGGAAAGAACAAAGCAAACGACTAACACTGATTATGTTCGAAGTCCACACACTCTGCCATGTAGCTCAGTTGCTCTTGACCGGGGAGGCTTCAGGGGCCGCCAATAAATTTCCAGGGGGGGCGCGAGTCCTTACGCGCTCTACAACGTGGGAAGTTTGATGAAATAAATTACCAATAAGTACATTTGTTTTTGCAACTTATTTAAAGTCAGGGGGCTTGAACAGTGCCATATCAGCTATGAGGCACGGGCCCCCAACGTGAAAGCTGGCATTCAATACGGTTACAGCCTGCCTAGGCACTGCGATCGTTGCCCAACGTTCGGTGCAATATCAGACTGTGCGCGCAACAGGAAAAACACATTACAGGCGCTTGCGACCAGGGTTGCGGAGTCGTAGGTAAAATCTCCAACTCCGACCTTTCCAATATTTCCGACTTCGACTTTCCTAAATTTCCGACTCCTTAACACAAAGAGAATGAAATTTGGGTGTTAAAAATCAATGGGAATCGTGGTGCACAGCAAGAAATGTCTGTTTCAACAAACGTTTCAGAAGAAATTATACCATTTCAACAAAAATTCCCAATTTAAGAGTCTGATGTAAGAAATGATCTAATTGGACATCCGGAGTCGGACAAAAAGATCCGATTCCGACAACCAGTGTTGTTAGGAATCCGACCCCACCACAAACCTCCGACTCCTGACGACTCCACAACCCTGCTTGTGGCATCGCCGAAGAACGGTATAGCATCTTATTCACGACACACAGCAAAATAGCTGCAGGGCATAAAGTATGTTCAGATGATAGTCTAGCCGCTGTACGTCAGCTAGAAAGGCTATCTTCGTAGTAGTGAATGCTGTCTTCCTTGAATGTTGTAGAAAACAGTGTGCCTCGTACCTGAGATTACGGATATCATAGATTCAGGCCAAATGCTGCGACATTGCAAACGTGGGGCAGCTTAAAGGAAACAGAGTAGAGCAAGAAAAACGAGATGAGCAAATTAAGAAAAAGATGCCATGTCTGCTGACCAGACGCGTAACCAGCTTGGGACACCAGGGGGGCGAAGAGTTTTCTGAGAGGTCCAAATTTTTTAAACCATGTCCAACATTTTTTCACATGAGGCGAAAAATTTTTTAGGAGGTGCGAAGACCCCTGCGGCCCTGGTTACGGGCCTGCTGCTGACATATGGGTTTGATGAGACAAGCTTGATCTCTAACATTAAACGTAAGAAGCCATTAATGAATGAAGATAAGAATGAGTGCATTGAAGCTAACGAAGCCAAAATAACGTCAAAGTCTAGTTATCAAACCAGTGTAGCTGTAATTAAAAAAAACATGTACTTCATGCTGTAAAAGCATGTACTTCACAGAAAACTAATCCATTATTTACCAACGACGTTGGCAGTTGGGCAGGAAAAGCAACTGAAGAAATGAGAGATTTTTGGGCACAAGAAGGCAGTGAGGAATGTCAGTATTTACAGAAAGAGTACAGAAATTATATTTCACAAAAAAATGATAACAAAATTGCGATGCTCCACGTCTTCTCTGTTTTATACGCAATGTTTAAATGGTGAAAAAGTGATTCGATCGTGGTTCTGCTTTTCGCCTGAAAATGGTAAACTTTATGTTTTGTATGCAAATTGTTTAATGAATCTCGTGATGAAAAAGGATTTCAGGGAGTGGGTGCGCTGATTAGAAGAATGCATCTCGATTACAACTTCGCACGAAATATCTGCAGCGCACAAAAATTGCTCTTACGACAGCGACTGTAAGAGCTAGAGAGACTGGTCGTGTTGATTACAATCTTGCAAAACTAATCGATGAGGAATGGGGACACTATGTGACATTGGTTTTTATTGAGAAGATAGAGGCCCTCGAAAAATTGTGCCTCAGGGCCCCGAAAAGCCTAATCTGGCACTGGACTTGAAACAAACGGCAATTACTTAAGGGAGGCGTGGTAGAGAAAAGGTTAAGAACCACTGATGTAGCTTTTGCACTGCACACGAGTTTATGATTAAAGACCAGCCCGTTGCTAATATATTGCAAGAAAACAGAGTTCAGCATAAAATAGCTTTTCGTTAACTCACGCAATTTTGTATTGCACGAACGATAACACAATTTGAATCAAACTGATAGAATACACACAGCTCAGGAGTTCAGATTTACGCCTGCACCTTATTCTTACAAGTGTAACCCATAAAAGGTATCCTGTTTAGTTACCCTGTACCTGCGTCTATACATAACTACAAAACAATTTCCAATTCAATCTCTTCATCACTTGAGAAGTCAGGTGAATTTTATTCGTTTTTTCAACTAGGTTGACGTTCATTTCTGAAGTCCTAAAGTGAGATGTTTGTTTACTGCATGCTCTACCGCTTCGGGTTGGGTTGCATCACATTTCTTCCAAAACAAAAAGATATCAACCGTATATCCTGAAATACAGATAAGTTTTTACGTAACCCTATGGTAATAATCGTATGTTATTAATACTGATCAAATGCGTTTAATTACAACACAGTCTCGATAAAGCCTGCGGGCTTCAAGATAAACATGAAGTAATTGTTTATTAGACAATAGGTTACGTAAAAAATATTTCTTCGCGTATATTTAACTGGACTGCTTATTCACCTTTAATTGGCTGCGCTTTTGAAAATAAGTGGTGACCACAGCAGGTAGCAAATGATTGTGAGCAAAAAAATTGTTCAGTGCTTCCAATGAAAACATGGTCAATGTTTTAAAGCAAAGCTTCCATCCAATCTTTACAAGGCAAACCATTCTGTTTATTTTTCTACAAGGATGATACCACCGACAGTAACATTAAAACTATACGGTTTGTATTTGCATGTCGTGGGCAGAATGTGGACTGTATATATACTAGTGAACAAAAAATTTGGTAAACGGTAGCTTTGGCAGGTAATTTTTACCAATGTTTCTGCGAGAAAATTCTTTTGGAAAAATATGAAGAACTGGAACTTTGCTAATGCAACGTTTTGATAACGAAATGCTAACCAGGTGTGCGTTTAGGAAATCTGAAATAATTTTCAACAACTTCGAATCGAGTTGATCTTACATAAAAGTTATGATATACAGAAGAGAAGAATCACTCTAAGTTTTAGTAACAATATCAGTTGAGTGCAGAAACCCTTTCTGATGCATGCGTTACGTTATGCAGCAGAAAGAAAGGACTACCTGCCCGCTGCTACATCAGTTGCTATTTGAAGCACGTGAATTCCGCGTAGCAACGCACTTTAACCTGGTCACAAGCTTTTTAAAATTCCCTTTTCTTGTTCAATTTGTTGGTTCCCCTCAATCAAGGAAGAAGTAGTGAGTAACGGTAACGGGTAAAGATTAGAAATTTGATACTGTTTCCGCAACGTTTGGTGAAAAGTAGCGGCGCTACCGCTATCGAACAAGTAGTTCGCTAAAGTAGATCACCACTACGGTAGATCGCTACTGTCTACTTCCGCTCAACCTCACGCATGGACGTCAGAAGGGGGGCAGGGAGTGGCCTTGCCCTCTTGGATTTTGAAACTTTTTGCAAAAAAGGTTGTTTTCTTAGTTTTCAGTGGGAAAAAATAAATTTCACTACTTTTGGCCCCCTCCTGAAAAAATTTAGGAAAAATCCCCTAGTGCCCCCCCTTGGAAAAAATCCTTCCGACGCCCATCACCTCACGTATATCAATCTCACAGCAAACTCGTACAATTGAACCTCGCTCACAGTAACTCTCTTTTTTGCTCACTATCACTCAGTGTAACTTGCTTATACATACGATACACGCAAGAATGGTCCATCTTACAAGCGTACAAGCGCGAGTATTTTTTTAAGTGAGTGTATATACTCGTATATTACTTGTTGCGTACTGGTCTTTGTGGTTGGGACCTTCAAACTAAACTTTGGTTTGCTAAAATGAGAGTAAGTTATTCAATGTGCGGCCCTCATAAAGATAGTGATGTAATTATTGCTCAGTGAGGCATATCGGTTGGATATAGCTTACCTATCATAAAATTTCGTTTTTGAAAATGTGCTTATTTTCATTATTTATTGGCTGAAATAACAAAGCTACTGAAAACCTTCGAATAGTAACTGTAATCATAACGAGTGTACGGTACTTTTAATGACTCCCAAGCTGTGATGCCGTAGGAAAGTTTAGTGCTACTGGAAAATCGGGGTAATTCGGAACCAGTTTAGCGCAGAGAAACACATGAATAGAAATCAGAAAACAAGATATCACTTTTTCACCGAGGTGTCAGTGGACACGTGGAAATCTACCAGTGCGTGGTACGCACAATAAGCAGGCAACAAAGACCATTGCATCGCAAATGTCGAATTTAAGGCTATCAAAATAAAGCCAGGTTGCCATTGTAGTATTATATATACAAAGCAATGAAAAGCTTACTGAGCCGCACAAAACCTTCGACTGGGCCGCACGCGAACCGCGTGCTGCGGGTTGGACGTAACTGCTATCGGCCCACAGGTTCAATAAATTAACATCACAAGATAGATATGTAAACATGTAATATTCCCAAAAAAGGGCCGTATGATAGACCTACCCAATGACGCTTAAAACACAATAAAACTACAGCAAAGCATACGGCCGTTTAAAGCAAACACTCACCGACAATCACAGTTCAGTACTTTCGGTTGAATTGTATGATATTGTGCAGTGTGGAAGTGGTCGAGTACACGAGAAAACGTCTTTCTTAACCATGAAACGCTTGCAGAGTAAGAGTCCTTCATTGTATTTTTATTTTAACTTTTTACTTTCTTCGAAGTGTAACGTCACTATCTGATGCACTTATAGCCAGGCTTGAGCAAAGTATCTCGTCCGATTCCGCAGTCAATGATAAGACGTTCTTTCCTAAAAAACTCAACAGCAGAAATGTAAACAATACTCCGCACCTGAAGCGTAAACGTTCAGAGCTGTTTGGGTAAGTTATGCCCCACGTAAGGGTATCGTGTATACGTAAAGGTATTGTATGTGCATTGAAAACCCCCTCAAATTGAAATTAGGGACGTCGTGTCAAGGAATGGATCTTAAAATCCCATAAAGTCTTCGTTTTTGAGTCTTGAAACACCGGTGAGTTTTAAGAATGTTGTGGACTGGACTCAAACCTTGAGCACATCAACCACGCTCACGAAAAGTTTTATTTTACCTGCTTATATTGCCAATGCATCTTCCTGTACAAGTCATGTCGACGTTTCGCTTTATTTCCTAGGCTGGCATCAGTTTACACCGCTGATTAACCATTGAAATTAATCAAGCGTTGTCACTTTAGAAGTCAAATGGACTCCGAGTACCAACTCCTAGGAGTCTTAATCGAGTCCTAGCCATTAGAAAGCAGCTTGAGTCAATCCTAGTGCTTGAGAGCCACGATTCAAACCCGCGTCAAGTCACAACTTACATCAAGCCAAACAGAGTTCTTCACCTTTTTCATATACCGGTAGAAGTATTTGAAGCAAAAAACACATAATTTTCATAAATGCATATACACATTACAGCGGGGTAAAAATGACTAAAATGAAGCAAACATATACACTCACAGACACGGGCGTACGCAAGGGGGGTGGGATTGAACCCGCCTTGAGTTTGATATGCTGCAAAAACTTTATTAACTGCGCAAAGGAGATTAATTGTTTTCGCATATTTATGCTTGTTAATTTGTCAACTTAATGCAAATACACGGAATGAATTTGCATGCAAATTTCAAGGAACATTGTAAATGAGCCAAAAAGTAACAGTAATTCGATTTTGGTGGGAATCTGGGTCATCGTCTGCATCCAGGAACCACCTCACCACTTTTTGCAGACCTTTCCTCCACTACGCATATTGAAGATTGTGTTCCGCGGTAGTTCATGCACTTTATCCCAAACAGCTGTCCTTATCTTGTCTGCTATGGCTGATCAGCACATGCGCTGACACCATTGGCTAGATTACCAATTTATGTAGCATGATAGAGCTGTTACACGAGCTCAAAAACAGCAGTAGTTAACATAGAAGCATCCAGGCAATGTTTCAGCAGGGACAAAGTTAATTGAAAGTTTGTTGGACTTCTATACATAACAATAAAACAACGTTTTTGCGTAGTTTATGCGCATTCTCAATTCTTGTGTAGTTTAGCATGATTCGATTTTGCAAACCGTGGTGTGCGTCAGCCAGCCCAGCCGCACACCTGTGCTCGACTGCTCGTATTCGACGAGACATTAGCGCAGCCTGATTTTGCAGTTTTTGCTCTGACGTTGTGATGAGTGCGTTTTAATCCTCGGTTTTAACGCGCAGCCTGATATTTTTGCAGTTATGAACTGCTTTATCGTAGTGTTGAGTGTATTTTCCTCCGATATACTAACTTGAAGCGCTGATAGTTGAAATTCAGTACAAAGACACATAAGATAAGGAGAGCGCATATAGAAGAATACGAATATTGTATCAACAAACTTCGCCAAAATGTTGGTTTGAAAACATGAATATGACGTTAATTGTGACGCCATAAACAGCGCATTCCAAATACAAATGGTCACCACGTGCCACTGAATGAACCTCCCCCATGAAAATTTTCTGCGAACGCCGCTACTCACAGAAAAGTTTAACGGCAACCTCTCCCATTCAGCTAGAACTGCTTGAGTCGTCTCCAGTCTTTTTTCTGACTCGAGGCAAGTCAAGAGTTTTCAAAGAAAAGATTCCCGATTCGAGTCAATCAATGACTAATTTACGAGGCATCCGAAACACCGCTTAAGTTCGACTGGAGTCTGGTCCATGACGTACGGGTTTGTATCTTTACTGCCAAGACGAGTTAAAGTGCTTGATTCGGTGTTCTGCGATTCACGTAAATCCAGATTTGACGGTCCACGTGCAGCCTACCACGCTAGCGTCGCATATGTATGAAGTTTGCACCATGCGTTGTGTCCACCCGTCAACCGAACTTGCAAATGAACGATAAAAACAGAACCTATTTTTCCTCACAAAAGATCTCGGTGGTGACAGTTTTTCTCTGCCCGCTTCATTCACTTAAGAAGTAAACGCGTCCCAGTTGAAATAACAAGAAACTTGCATGGCTTTAATAATTTTGAAGCCTTTGCAAATGCGTTTAATGCGACGTGACATTCAACCCTTGCAAAGTCATCCAAAGTCTCTGCATCTGCTTTGGTATTCTTTAGTTGAAGAAATCATTCACTTAATTTTGCATCAGCACGTAACAACACTGCATCACGAGGTCACTAAACTTACTTCGGTTTTGACCCATAAAAGCTGCGCTTTTTCAGTTCGGGTAATGCGGCGATCCTTTGACGTTACCGCCCACGCAGCTGCACCTTTTTCGCTTGGCTCTATACCTCCAAGTTGTTCAATTTGTTGGCGGTATATTAAAACAGGGTAAAAAATTAACTCAAGCATTTGCACAGAAATACCGATAATCCACCAAGAAAAAAGATTTTACTTCTACGCTTTGCTGAATAAGCTCCAAAAATTTATCGGTACTTTCAGTAAGTGAAGAGCTTGCTGTGAAAATTCTATGAAGAAATTCTACTACATGCTTTATCAAAGAACTTCTCACCTGCCGCTGTATGACTTCTTTAAAAGATTTTGGGAAAAATTACCACAGCTCAACTACGCTAATCCCCTTGAAATATTTGCTGCAATGCATTCGGGTCTTGAGCACGTTGTGGCCTCGTGAACGAGTGGTCAGCAGCACTCTAATCGTTGTCAGCAGGGGGAAAGAGACAAAATCCATCTGATTTTCTAAAAGTTATGTGTTCTTTCTCTCCATTTGTATTTATTTGAGAAGAGCAACTTTTTGGAGTTCTGTGATCAGAAGATAATTTTTTATTACAGAATTGCAGCACAGTAAGGTGTTCTGATGCTATACAAACTGCAGGGATAGATTACAAATCGCGAGGCAGTTCCAGTGTTCCCTCCAAGAAAATTCCACAGTGAGCAAATATTTGTTTCAGTGCGTATGCAATTGCGCAACCATGTAGATACACAAACAGTGGAGCGCTTCAAGCGTTACAAGAGCTATGCGATATATACACGATATTAAATTTGGAATGTTGCAAATGCGCGAGAATGAGATTTTGCTGCACAATGAAAACCAAACCCTAAAGCGCAAACACTAACACAAAAGAATCAAACCGGTACCATCAAAAGTATGACGCATAACCACTGCCATCAAAGCTGCAAAGGCGAGAGTCGAACCCAGCACCACTCGCATACTAAACTTGGAACATTCCGCTCGACAACTAAGGCGCTGTTGTTAACAAGACAAAGCTTAGCATTTTATTCAAACCGTGTCATGGCAGCAGACCTAGGCTGGAACCACATTCTTTGAGCTGGTACTTTAATCATGTTCTTTCAAATGAAGTTTAAATTTCCAAAAAATTTTGAACAGTTGATGATTTTACACAAAATTTCTCGTTTTTTTATCTGGATTGTTATGCTTTTCCAGTAAAAGTTTGTATCCTGCATCAGTAACAGCTGCAATGTTCACCTTACCAAAAAATTAAAGGTCTACTTGAATGCTTATAGGCTTGCCAGATTTCTCATGCTTCAAAATTTTCATATTTCAATGTTTTAAACCAGTCATGTCTTTTGTTGTCC
>Ga0210059_1000392_pt1 | contig 53905 bp, 42 predicted proteins | sample Ectturendosymbi2_FD_188042 | JGI IMG/M metagenome (GOLD analysis project Ga0210059, IMG submission 188042) | Ecteinascidia turbinata endosymbiont from Florida, USA - Sample 2 (SPAdes) (version 2) | ecosystem: Host-associated > Tunicates > Ascidians > Unclassified | place: Key West, Florida... | reverse complement strand
GCCCGAAGGGGATGTGCTAAGCGAGTGAAATAATATTTGCAGCTCAAATGTAAGCAACTTGCGTTAAAACAACTTAATGTTATCTGTTAATTAACATGCAAAAGTTGTATCACCTTTCACGAAAAAACGGCTCGGATCAGAAGCGTCACGCTCGAAAAATTCCAGTTTGTGCAAGTTTGTCTCTCTCTTCAAAATTACTTCTGTCACTTCTTCCCACGAGTCAACAATCTAAAAGAAGGTCAAACGAACTCCTTGCTAGAATATCCATCAAGCAGGAAACACGTTTAAAACATTCCCCGAACTTATGCTCTACCTCGGCTAGGACCGGCAAGCACTGATCCGAGCTGTACTTCAAAGCGGCATCAAGTTTTTGATTGGCAGGCATCCGCAGTTTCTTCCATACAGCTTCCAAACGCGACTGAAGGGAGGGCGGCGCGCTCCAACCCCCGCCAGGTTGACTGGATGCGCCGCGGGAAGTTTTGGATTTATCGAGCGTTGCAGCGCCGCCAGTGGTTGACCTAGGTGAGACACAAAGCAGGTTGTGTTCGTTGCAAGGCATCTTGTCTAGTTTTGATGAATCAGTAACGCACTCAGTAAAATAAAAACATTAGAAAAAATGATTTGTAATTCCTTAATGTCCTCCAACAACCTACATAATTTATCCGTAGAATTATTTTTCGCGTTTTTCACGAAAGCGAACAACACGTTAACTTTGCATTTTTACAAGTTTTTCTGAGAAAATCATTAATCGTTTCCAACTGACATTAGTTCGGCAGCTTCAAATTCCTCTTTTCACTCACGTTTCAGGGTTTTGTTGAAATGTGTGCTTTGACCCAAGTTTTACTGCTGGATTAACAGTCGCTCAAAACACGTTTTCTTCAAAAATTATACAATAAGAGACAAGTACACTTTACTCGATCAGTAATTAAACACTGCATTTCGAGAATTCCATCCGGTCACATAGCAAATATTTCGATGTCCCAAGCATGTGGACGCTGACTTAAGTGCGAAAAATCGTTATTGCCAAAAAATATTTTCGAGTGGAATGCCGGGTGAGAAACAACAAGCTTTTTCAACACCTTCCTTGGTTTAATTCTTTACGCTTCTGGCATTGTAAAAACTACACGAATAGCTTGAGCGACGCCCTGCACCTGCAGTGTTTGGGTCGGTCAACCCTTCCTATTGCAACCAAAAGTTTATTCCAGGATGTTTGAAGAGAAGCAGCGTAAGCAATTATAGTATGTTACTTGATGGAATCTCAACTTTTGCATGAGCACATAGCCTAGGTAAGGCAACCTTTTGAGCTTAAAATCGTTATCTACCACAAAGACTTCAGCTCAGGTCCGTAACCAGGGGGAGTATTCCCCTAAAACAATTTTCTCCCCCCTGGAAAAATATCTTGGACATTGTTTAAAAAACTTTGGGTCACTCTCAGAAAACTCTTCGCCCCCCCTAGTGCCCTAAGCTGGTTACGGGCCTGCTTCAGCTGATGCAGTATCTCATCTTTTGCCTGAACTGACTTGCCACCTGACTCACTGCGCTTTACGACAAGTTAGGTTTGCCGACGTTGAGTCGTCCAACCCACCAAAAAGGTGCAAAAATATTATGAACGTAATAGACTCACGCAAAATTCACGAAACATGCCAGGCTGCCCGCCCTTAAAAACATATCACAAGCCCCATGTTGCTTTGTAGTTAACATTTTTGTATTTGATTTTTTTAATATAATAAAAAACGGCATGTATCGATAAATGTAGCCTTGGATACGCTCAAAAGCTCTCACAATCACGATATGCAGTAGTAAAAAACACACATCTCTTAGATTAGAAGTTTTTCACCAGTTTCTCAAAAAGCTTACCAGTTTTCGAAAACAGGGCTTGCCAGGTATACTCGACTTAGAGAACTTTTGGATTTATGTTCATATCAAGTGTAATTAAAATAGATCTGATAGAATACGACCGTCTAAAGCAGATGTACCATCTGTGTCGTGAATTGTATCATCCTTGAGGCAACTTCCATGCTAACACGATAAGTTTGAAAGAAAAATAACTCCAACTTCATCCTTACTTATAATATCCTTTCAGTAAGTTAATGACGCGCCTGCACTCCACACTGTTATCACTCTGCGTCTTGTACATGCCTGAGAAGAGACGTTTGTGACTGATGTTTTCTGTCTTTCTCATGATAACGTCTGGCAAGATTGCTGCAACATCAAACAGTCGAGATTGGCTTCGTTTGCATACACTCCACCATGCCCGATCATATTAGGATGAAACGTGTTCAGTTCATAAAAGCAGTCGTTTGAAACAAATAGCTGCGCAGAGACGAACGGTGTCGAAAACCTTTGTCGGACGTATTTACTCTGATAAATGCTGAATATACTAACGCAGGGGTGGCCAACCTATGGCGCATTGGATGATTTGAAGTGGCGCATTGTCTACCTGTAATCGTAATATAGTAAGCCTTTCCAATATTTTTATCGATTAAAGGAGCAGATTGAATGATAATGGCAATATGAGAAAATGCGCTATAAAGATCAAGTTATTGCGAGACTAATTTGAAAATCACTTTTGTGATTTTGCTAAGGAAAAAGACTGCATTTTGGTATTCATAAACCTATTTACACTTAGTGAAAAAAAGATAATGAAAACGCCAAGTAACATATAAATGGAACTTCTTGACTTCAAATGAAATTTAATATTGAAAACGAAATTTGACGCGATTTCTTCTGTCCCTGGTACATACGACGTGATTAATTTCTGGAGATCCTTACTATGTGAAAATTCGCTCAAGTTGTATATATGTCGTTTTGAAACGACATACATGCGCAAATAAGCATTTTCGTCCATGAAATTGATTAGCAGAAAACCGAGGGTCGCGCCTGACTGCTTCAAAACTGAAAAATTTTCGGTTGTTTTCAGTAACAAATTTAACTCTAACCATTGAAAAATTGGTGAAATGTTTGAAATCTCGTTAAAAAATAAGTAAATTTAAAGTTTATTTGCTGCGTTACCATATACTCCATTTGTATTTGATTATATAACCTGGTAAATCACTAATGATGTGAAGTATCATTGTTACAAGAAATGTACGACGGTATGGCGCATCTCTACTCACGTTTGGAAAAATTGGCGCATGGCGTGCAAAAGGTTGGGCACCCCTGTACTAACGCTTTGCTCGTTTCGAGCTTCTGCAAGTACTCCTGGTCGCGCTGCGTGACTTGCTGTACCATCCAACTAAACTAATAGTTTATTGAAACTTGCAACTTTCAACACGGTTCACGGTTGCGAAGGCGATGGTTTTGCCTTGCAAACGACTTTCTACACAGTACCTCCGTTTGTAAATGATTTCTGCGTAGAGGGTTGAAGAAAAGGTATTGTCTTTATGAAAGACCTTCGGACTGAAACACAAAAACATGCTTTAATCTGTATTTCTGGCCACTCATCTAATGACTTCGAACGCCTTGAGAAAGACGGCACCTTTGCTTTTCTGAATTTTCGACTGGGTTTGAAGCTTTTTTCTCATTTCACAAGTCGCTTCGTGGTCAGCTATTAGATCGTCCGGTGAGTAGTATCCTAGAAAGAAAAGCTCAGTAGGTACACAGGGTTTCGAAGAGACGAAAAGACCAATTTAAAGAAGTAGATTCCGATTCTCTCGTGTCACTCTTGCAACTGACGCTATCAAGTCACGAACATCACTTCTGAATATTGTGGTAACAACTAACAAACCTTCAGGGTGGCAATATTCTCCGGGTGTTTACAAATCACAGAAAAACAGGCAACAAATGAGAAGCCCAGAAGCAAGGTTGTGAATCCTGCAACCGATACAAAACGTAAAGCAATTCTATGGAAGCTTAATAATTGTGTAGATCGTTTTACGATCTAAAAACCTTCAGCATGTCCATATTTACCTGATTTAATTAGCACCTGTTTCGGCGCAGTTTTTACGCACAGCATGTACGTAGGCTGGCTGAGCCTACACACGTGGGGTAGGCCGAAATTAGGGATATAGGATTTGCTGCTGCCAGATTTGACACACGCTGTGCTAAAGTATCAATCCTTGTTTGAAATTCGGTTACAGTAAAACATGCAAAAAAGAGGAACTTAAACGTTTTTGGGGATAAATATCTTGATATACTTACAAATTCTAAGTTGATCGCTTTCTTGTCACCAGCAAAGGTGAATAACAAAAAAAGGACATGAAATGAGCTCGAATCAGAGCTTGTTTTTCCAGAAACATATTGTAAAGAATCGTGCCTTTGCTTTTTATAGCCGTGCCATTGCTGTTACACCCAGAAAGTATCTTGTGATTGTACCACCACCACAGAGTGACACAACACAGCAAATGCGCAGCTGCAAAAATATTCCTTGAACCACATAGCTATTTGTAGTTTTGGGGATCGTATTTTAGAATATGCTCATAACAATGCGAAAACCTGTTCCACGAAGTTGCAGACTTCTGACACGCTGTAAAACCATACTGTCAAATTTGCACAATCGAGCAAAATTGCTGAACTGAGAAGTCCTCGTTATTTGGTAACTACTGGTAAAAGCTCTAGGTTTTCTGCAAGCTTTCGAGGAATCAGCCGACTGGGCTCTGCTTTCATGACTTTGCGATGATTCAGACTTGCACATACTGTATTTGTTTTCAAGTAACTAGTCTTCACAAATGCGACGAAGTTGAATCAATCAGCAAACTTTTTTAAATAGGAATTCGGTTTCACTCTTCTACGCATTCTCAGTCTTGGAATCTTGAGGTTTTAAAACTTCCTCAAGATATTACAAATCGGTGTTGCAATGACAGCCCAAAAGTAATCGATGACACCACAAATTTCTAATCATAGTTGCAGTGCCGGATTAAGGTAGCGCAGGCCCGTAGCATTTCAAGGGCGCGGGGCCCAAGTTAAAAAAGACATCTCAACATGTGTGTGGGCAAGGCATCCGTGTTTCTAGCTTTACTCTCTATATGCTCTATACAGTTCGCATCGTAACATGACAGTCTAAGTGTATCTTTCTGACTGCCAGTGTTGCCAGATGGTTGTGACCTAAATCTGCTAAATAGTGTCATAAAAAACTGCTAGATTCTGCTAAAGGTCTTGTCACAAATTTTCAGCTAAAATCTTCTAAAAGCAGTAAAATTCTGTTAAAAAACTGTCATTTTTTAAATGATTAAAATAAACCTATAAGTTATACAATATACTAATTTTTCGTCTTGCACTCGCTTTCAGTAAGCATGGGCTGTAAACGCTGGTTTTGGCCAACACACTTTTCGGCCCACAATTTTCTATCAGTCAACATTTTGACTTTTTGAGCAACGTAGCGGTAGCTTGCCTCGTTTTTTGTATGACACAGTCCTTGACGATCTCTTTCAAATGGTTGCATGTTTTATACAATAGAATAATGCTCAGCGATAAACAATCTGAGCATAGCTTCAGCTCTACAGCTTTTTAAGTCTGGACTTTGTAACTTTTTATTGCATTAGGGAGCATGCAAAAAGTTCTTTAATCTTATCTGAGTGCTTTTGCTACCAGTTATGCCTTTTAAGCTCACAGTACTTCGCTATGCTTGTATTATTCCAAACTTCGCAAAAGGCTTTTGTTGAATCAGCAGGATAGGCAGCAGGCACTGAGCCAACTTTTGTAGTAAGTTCTGAATCTTGCAACCACATATGTCGAAACTTTTGGCAGCTTCGGTTTACCAGGAAGTTTTTTTTATCATACACTACAACTTACTAGTGTAACTGAATCACTTGGAAATATCGGGTCGTGGGATAAAAACATATTCTACCAATGTTGTCTTTCAACCTAACGCGTTCGCTAACCACACAAGCAAATAATTTAGACTTCACCAAGTTATCTAATTAATTACTTGTTATCATGATACAATCATCTGCTTGAAGCAGCTTCTTTGCATCATAATAAAAATTCCAAATAATTGCAGGCAGCTGGTTGTGCTTTGTCTTGGTGTTCCTCAGTGGTGGTTCTAAGGGGACCTGGGTGGGCCATGGCCCCCCTAGATTTTTGGCTGGCCCCCGTGCATGGCCCCCCGGTTTCGTGCTGAATTTTACGTTCAAGATCATTGACATATACAGCAAATAACTTTCAGCCAGCAAAGTTTTAAACGATTTGAAGACTTTCTGGCGACGGCTCTGACGATATTCACAAGCCTATGTTGGGTTTGATAGGGTTAATCATAGCAAATCAATCTTCATTACAACAGAAAATCACCATGCAAGAGAGACATTAATGTTGACATCCACTTTTTTCCTGGGCCCCGCAGTGCGCCCCCCAGTTTTTTCATTCTAGAATCGCTACTGGTGTTACCCAGTTAAAAACGTCATGAAGATAAGTTTTTGATGAAGAAGATGTAAAGTTTTCATCTTGAAAAACTCAGAATAGGTTTTTGGTCAGGAATTTGTTACCTGCTAAACCTGCCAAACGGTTGGTAAAATCCTGCTAGAAAATTAGCTAACTGCTAGATTGAAAATTTTACAGCTAACAGTAAGAAAATCCTGCAATATTTAGCAGCAATTCAGCTACAATGGCAACACTGCTGACGGCAATCTTATGCCTTTTGTTACATAACTGTACGAAAAGAATTAAACAATAATTTTTGGACACAGACAGCGTTCAATTGAAAACCTTCGCTTACTACCTATGGCAAATTTAGCAAAATACTGACTTCTTAGACTGAACAAATTTTTATATATAACGTAATAAATAAGATTTATTACAAAACACCGCGGGGCCCGTAGCAATTGCTACATTTGCTACTATTGTTAATCCGGCACAGCATAGTTGGCATAATTTTCTGCCATCACTGTGGTGTATGGTGCGTGCTCTTAGACTTTGGTGAACTTGTTAGTTTCACTCTAGGCCTAATCATATGTAGACTCTAAAATTTAGTAGCGTGACTTTCTTGTTCGACGCATAGCATGAAGAAAGTAGTGGTAAGTTCATAACTTTCAAGGTCCTAGCTCTCTGTCATTGCAATTATACTATCTTTTATATTTGGTTATTGTCGAGAGAACACCATTTTCCCAGAAACAAATATTATTTTTCGACCACGACGAATCGAATGTTATGAGTTTGTGCCTGACACGGTATTGTGTTGTTTGCGTTTTCTTGATAATGTGTAAAGCAAAGCTCACAGCTGCCAAAGGTTCTCTTTTCTCAAGCGCTGTAGTTCAGCTCGGTATCGATCGTCAGACAATTTACGAGTACTAGTTCTCCTGTAATCTTGCAATGCCAACTTTTGTTAAAGACCTCGTATTCTTAAACCTAACTTAACTTCTCAAAACAATCCTGATCACTGTCACCAAAAACATGAATTCGTGCATCCAGCGCAACCTCTGAATGTAACGGCCTCAACAAAAACAGAATACACTGCACCGGGTTGCTACCTGATGAAGGTTCGTCAGGCTGAGAAGTTGGTCCACCTGACCTGAAGCTCTCGATATCTGAACCAGCAACTTCCGCTTCACTTTCCATCTCCGTTTCTGCGCTGCTCAAACCGCTGTCCTTGCACAAGCCGAGCGACTCGCGCTGCTTCTTACTTCTGCTCGGATCGATCGCGATCGACACTCTCTTTTTCTTCCTGTTCTCCTCTCTGTTCTCGCCGGCAGTGCTCGACCTTATCGGTGATTGGTCTGAAGAGAGCAACTTGCTCCGAGGCGCAGCTTCGCTCTCGTTGCACGACTCATCGCTATTTGCGGAGCTCGACAATCCACCTGCGACAACCTGCAGCAAGCGCTGCCTTCTCCGAGGCGTGGCCGATTTGCGGCGAGGAGCATCGCGCTGGAAACTCGATTCACTTCCAACGCTGCAAGGAATGGAACTTCCTCAGATTATGAAAGGCCGACCATTTCTAATTTGAAATACGCAAGCAAGGAAAAGGGCGCTCTGTGCTATAATTTTTTATTCATCTCGTTGAATGCGATTTGCTCAGAACGAATGAACGAAATGTACACCAAGAGAATGTATTCATCAAAAAATTATCATTGCCTTTTGTGAATTCATCTGGTTTCCAAAAGTTTATTTTCCGCTGCAATCTACTGTATAGTTAGTTCTTCATGAAAAGAAACCCATGCTTTTTCATTATATAATAGTTTATCTGAGTTCCTCGCAAGGCAGAACACTGAATACGGTAACCTTCCATTTTCAGTACGAAGGCACGTACAGTTGACATTTGAAGACCCTACAATTTCTCACGCTCATGCTTTTACACAACTGTAGTCAGCATTGAGATGCTGCCTGAACTTATTGCCGATGTCACTTCGGCGGTTTCAGCAACGCAAGCATTACCTGTCTTCTGATGTTGACCGAGGCAATACTGAAGGGGTGAGCGATCTTGGCAGTGCTGGGTGATCCACATCTTCCTGATCGAGTTCTTCGCCGTCCTCTTCTCTCTTCTGAAGTTCGGCGTATTCTGTGCAACAAGGTAAGAACCTCGTGCGGTATTCAGTGACGAATGAACGGCCAGTAAATAACAGAGTCCAATGTGAATGATTCACTCATTGATAGAATATCAACTGTGATGTTTGCAGGCAAGCAGAAAACGAAAAAATAAGCCAGTGATCCCGCAAAGCTTTGGATTCCGCGTAGCAATGATCCATACACCCGTTTTAAGTACATACGCGAAAACATACCGTCCAAGTCAGGATATTTGCCGAGGCCGCCGAGCAAAACTGAATTAGCGTTCCATACGCCTCGAATGTAATGTTCCTTCTTCGCTTTGATTTCCATGAGCGTTTCCATTTTCTTCCTGTGAAGCAACCCAGGCTAAACGGCAGGTACAGCGAAGCTCATTTGTTGAAACACTAAGACTGTCGGCAATGGCGTATCAAAATATGTCTCACGGCGTAAGACACCTTCGGCTACCAATTTTAGAATAAATTTAACAACTCCAAACCAAAGGCATAAACGATTTTCTCATTTTCGTGTCAGCGCACGTCATCCTCCAATCAATATTCCGCATTTATCCCGGAAGAACGTCAAAGCTTAGTAAGGCAGCAGCCATCTTGAAACCGAATTCAGTTAAGATGTTTCGCGTCTATAAAATTTGCACAGGTTTTGGAATCGAGTCCTGCTTCGAAACTGCTCAAGCCGAACTCAACACGAAAAACCACACCTTTCATTTTCGAGTTGATCGGATCTTGCTTCAAAATCCACGTCAGTACTTGCCGCTTCGCTGTCGTAGAAATGGAAAAGCACGCCAAGAAAATCTGTGTCCTGAGACGTGAAGAAATAATTCCGGTCAGTTTTGCTGACGTTATTTCGGTTAAATAAGCACTCACCGGCGATACAGCAACTGTAAATGCGCACTGATCATTACGGCTTCACCTATTTATCCATCACAATCCTTACTTACACAAGCTACATGAGTGGGGTTGGGACTTCACATGAAATGGCGCCAGATCTAACGATTTCTGCATAACATGGCGGCTTGAAATAGTCATGTCCATCGGCTTTTAAAAAGCGATTTGAACTGCTTCAAAGTGCTGGTTTCCTAATTCGCATTTGAAGATTCGGTCTAATTCCTCAGCGGGTTTCGTTAATCAAAAAATAACTCCTTAACGATACCTGAGTGGCGAGGTATTTCATGTAATCATCTGTAGTGATGGTAGCCTTCCACCATGCTAGCCACGATGCGTATGATCTAGATGATTTTTCTGGCGAAATCTTCAACGGTTGCCGAAAGGCGGGCGCCTGGGCTTCACTTCCTGTGGTTTCCGGTGCAGGGGGGCGCGGTGGCCGGTTCCGGCGTTCCCAGACCTCTTGCGACTGCACAGGTCACAAACGAAACGATCGAATCACAGCATTCGACAGGTGAAACAATATACAGACAGCTTGAAAGCACCAAATTCTGAGCGATTAAGCAAATTGTTGACGTGTGTTCACTTTTTGTTAATTTCTTAAAACTGTGTCAACATTCTTTGTAAAGGTGGGAGACGCCACAGCAGCCCGACAAAAAGTTTGGCAACTAAAAAACACAAATTGATACTCGTTCTCAATCCAATTGTTTACGCAAGTAAAAGCATGCAACCATAAAAAATTTCAGGCAAATAACTATTTTTTCATAAAAACCCGCGTTGACAGGAAGCGCCACACCTTCAGTTGCGATAAAAACTGCCTCTAACTTTCTGTCATACAACTGCCAGGGCAAGTGACACACCTCTTCACCCCACGGTGGTTTGGCACCAACATTTGCAAGCTGCGGGTTAATGATCTGTTGCGATTTTGGTCGCGCCAACGAACTTGAGGCCAGTATCTTACTCAAGTCCACTTCAGCTGCTGGCTTCAGAATCTAGGAATAACAATATTCTTGGGCATTGACAAACTATAGCAAGCAAAAGATCAAGCGTGTAAAATTAACAATTACACTCAAGTAAATGCGGTGTTAATCAAATCATATCTTTGGTTCCGTATCTCCACCCTTTAATTTTGATAATGTGCAATGACAAACAGCAAAGAATCTCTTTCGAAGTTACTTAACAGTCGAAGACGGTCCCTAAGGGTTGAGAGAGTCGCCTCGTTTATTGAAAGGTTACGTGAGGTAATTGTGCCTCAAGAGTGTGGAAAGTGTCTACATACAAAGTCGGATCAAACTTGATTTGTTGTATCATTATTTTATCCATCTGAAGATATAACTCGCAGGTAAAATACTTTTTATATGTTTCATTGCTAGTATATGAGAGACCTATGCAGACGCAAATGTCAGGGTTCCACACAAACTACATTCTGTAAGAAAGTTCGTTTGAACACTAAAGTACGGTGAGTTAGAAGGTCTGGAATAAATAAATCAACTTATTTTTAGAATTTCTATGTAAAAATGTTGTACTATTCAATAAAACTGTTAACGAAAGCATATCACATATGAACAATTTACCAAAGGATCGTTGTGAAAATCCAAATGGGAATCAGAAACCATCTCCATAATTTCTCCGTAAACTTCTTTTAGTTCTTCGTCCTGAAACAAGTTTGCGTCCAACTCTTTCACTGTTGCTGGAGATACATCACCTGCAGGCGAAAAAACACTGCTTATGCCTGATTAAAAATTTCAATCAAGAGACGGCTTAAAATTTTGGCGGTCGACCATTCGACTGAAAACTGAGAACTTCAACTCAGCAAATGTCGATTACCGCAATTCGAATTAACCTGTTATTTTGAAAAAAGAAATCGCAAAAAAACTGACGTGAATAGGATAGCGTTCATCTACATACGTTACATCACGGGTACAGCAAACAGCGGACACACAACCTCGACTCCGCTGATCAAATCTCGAAGTTTTTAAGACTTACGTGTTTCACACTAAAACAAAAACCCATACAATTACTCGCACCTGTTAAATCATTGAACAGTGGAGTGTACATCGGAAGAGATACAGGAGGGAGGTCCACCTTGTCAGGTACTTGTATATCGGAAGTTCGGACGACGACGGGTGTACGGGAGAAAGGGTTTGCGTGGCCAGGCTGCAATGAACACCGTTTGAAAAACAGGCTCTAGTTGTGAGACAGAAAAAATATATCGGGTAATCATTGCCATTATGTGAGTTCCTTCACGCTGATAAAACTGCAAAACGTTTTTCAATGACAGCAACGACCCAATGACCAAGGCTTAAATTATTGAGAAAAGACGAGAACACAAAGTGTCACCGAGCCCTGAAGAAGGCGACAGATGATCTCTAATTGTCGTATCCATAGTCGCTGTATAATCCAAACCTCAGCATCAGTCCTTTTGCGACATATCTTTCCAATGGTGGCTTGCACAGTTTACTCACCAACTTTACTTCAATCACAGGAGGCTGAGGAAAAGCAGGAGCGGGAATAGGTTTCCGTTGCTCCTCCACGTATTGTCTTTTTCGTTCATCTAAACCGGCTTCTTCTCTCTTCATCAACTTTAGCTTTTCTTCTTGTTCTTCTCGTCTACCACAATCAAGTTACTTGACGTTGGGCACACGTTTTTTTTTCAGAGAAAACATCGAAAAAAGAACAAGATAAAAAACTGCAAATTCCAATTTTCAGGTTTGCAATGTGGCAAACTTCTACGCGTTAACTCAAAACGGTTGAGAAAAAACACCAGTTATTGTTTTGCCTGCAAGCACTATTTCGCATAGCGCAACGGTGGGATCGACGAAATGCAGACGTAAAAATTACAAGTTTCATTCCGTGCCTACGTGCATCGCGATAATGATCAAAGGAAAGCGTGCCTCAAACATAGTCAACATGTGGTAAGTAGCCACAATTCTGTCAATAAAAGACGCTACCTCGTAATTGCTTGTATCAAGGGCGGAATGTCATCTTTCTCGTCATCAGCGGTGTCTGAGAGAACATCATGCAACTGGCGTGTCAGCAGATTTTCGAGGTCCTGTTTGGGGTCAACACCTTTCGTATAACGGTAGGCACGCATCTTTGCCCACGGACCTGCCACACAAACCATATGCGATAAATAAGAAAAAATACAACTTTCCCGCGTAACAATATGGCGAACCAGTAAAACTTCATGAAAACAGAGCGGAATGTATATTGCATCCACACCAGTCATAAGCATAATGTTGAGAATACCAGAACGGAAAAGAACGGCGAATTCATGAACCTGCGAGGGCGTGTTGAGGAGCGCTGGCCGTCAACCGGATGTTCAAAAGTTTTCTTTTCGCAGCTGAAGCAGGAACTTGTGGAGTTGGTTGCAGCCTGGACTGTGCAGGCGAAACATCCATTTCCTAAAGCACGCATGGAATATTAACAATAAAATTATTTCTACTGTCAGGTAGGGTGCTTGCAAAAATCAGTTAATTTAGAACCTCAATTAATTATTCTTAAAACCGCATTCAACTCCTTTTGCTTGTGATCTGTGGCAATTACAGTTCTGTTTTTATACACTCTCGAAATTATGTTTTTTTCCCAAACATTCGATGTTACTTTACGTTACAATGGCTCCATTCTGCATATTAAAATGACTTAGAAGATGTCTGGGGTTCTTGTGCGCGGGCGTTTGCAGGTACGCTAGGTTTGTGTTGCGTAGCCATTAGTAGTGCTGGTGATCTGTCACCTTCTGGCGCGTATCGATTTCTAAGATAAACTTTTGCAGAGCACGCTGCGCTTTCAGCTCATGTACGGTCATCTAAATGATATTATGTTGTTGAACTCCTCATCACTGGAACCTGGTATTTCATCTATCTCCAAGAAGATGCAATGGTGCAATATCAGATTTCTCAATGAACTACTTTATTTTTATGATAAAGTCAAACAATATTGCTGATAGCAAGTATTCACCTTATTTCTTTTCCCGCTACAACAACATTTTATTTTACGACTGAGTATGTGAGTTTCACAGGGTTTGGTTCTGAATGTAAGTTACAAGGCATTTGTATCCAACCCAGCCTTTGACATGGGTGACTCGTAAGTGAGTTGTAAATGAAGTGGACTAATATGTCTACAAGTGTTCAAGCGTTAAGAGCAATCGAGAGTAGTACGTTTGCGGATTTAAAGTTATCCTGTCCCTGTGCGCTTACCTCGAACAGTCTCCGAAACAGTGTTCTCTTCCTTTTTCTTTGGCAAACCGCGTTACGCAGCTTGTGGTCCTACCGTCAGTGACGGATTTACGCATAAGCCAAGTAGGCCATGGCCTAGGGCCCCGCGCTTTTGGGGTCCCGCGCAACTCCTTCCTATGATGACTCATTACTAACTAAAAATTTCGAAAACTGCGCAGAGACATAACTTCACAATGTACGCCTACTTTCAAACGAGCGAAAGTACAAACGTCTAGACCAGTGATTCTCAAAACTTTTTTCATATTCCTCCCTTACAAATCCAAACGCTGTCAGATCCTGCCCTAGAAAAACCACAGAAAAGTGCAAAGATTTCACACCACCACTGTGAAGAAACAATAGACGGTTATGAACCAAGCAGACTCTTTTATAACGTTGGTCATTGCAATTGAAACAGCTTGTCCTTGCGTACTGTAGACATTCCCGTCTAAATCAACCTCGCAGTTTTTTGTGTGTTGAATAAAAAAATAATAAAAAGTTAACGTTCTTTCTTCCACAGCTTTCCTTCCCAGGAATTAAATATTCTTCCCTTAGTGAGCCAACATACTGCTTTTCATCGGAGTTCTGCAGTGTCTGGCGGTCTTGCCTTGTTGCGAGCTTTTTGTCAGTGGAAGATTGAACTATGTGTGAAAGGCTTGATATTGAGGAACATGGCTGGGCGCAAGAGAGACGCAGGCCGTCTGTATGAAAGTGGTTATAAGAAAAGAATGAAAAAAAGAACAGGAAAAAGAAATTATCTGAATTTGCAAACAAAACAAAAAATCAGTTAAATTTTTGCTTGCGTTAAGCTCGATTCTCCGTCAGCACTAGAGAACAGTGCCTAGGCAATGCTTGATGTGAGTCGCGAGGAGAGTGATATGTTCCAGCAAGATGTTAATGCTAGGAAAATATGAGGGAGAACAGAAGACAGTAGTATGAAGCATGAAGCTTGGAGGTGGTAAAGATTTTCCGTTCGACGCTAATCTGGAGTGTAGAGGACCACGAACGATTAAATGTATGTATCTGCAAAATAAACCTACAAAGACTCTAGAAATAACGGAAACTTTACGAATAGGACTTATGAACTACACGAAAAAGCTATAAATTCCAAGAAAAGATCGCATTGCCATTTATTCTTCAGCAGAATGTAGGAAAGGCTTTAATTTCTGTTGAAGATCTGTAGATGATCTAATTAAGGCAATCGTTGAACCACAGTCGGCACCACAAAAGACTGAATTTTAGGGGACACTACACACAAGAGGGGCATTCTGTCACGCATTTAATACAAGCGACCAAATAGGTCACACCTGCGCGGGGCCCCAAAAACTAAGATGGCTGACTCATGCAATAAACTAAAACAACCAGGCCTAGTGTGCCTTGTTGACCCCTTGAAAATGGCCTAGTAGTCCGAAAAGATTGCCGACCCCTGTCTACGTTAAGCGACGCGTGTTGTAACACAAATGCGGTTTTGGCATCCAAGTCACAAAACTATTATTTCGTAAAAAACAGCCATACAGTCACTTATCTAAAACAGAAGTTGGGCTTCAGCGTACCTCTTTGTCAGCATTCGCCGTTTCAAATTGAGAATCTGTTCGCGCGAGCGATGGTTCAGAGTCCCATCTTCTGCAAATGCTGCGTGAACGGTAAGATGAATGATCAAGGAACGGAGATTATAGCAGCCAATCAAACTCGCAATGATTACACAGAAAAATTACCAAACAGGCAAATCGCACCTTTCTGAGGGATAATCTCTCTTGGTTGGATCAATATCTGTAAGAACATCGGACTTTCCAGATAAAGCTTCTGCAACTTCGTCAGCTAAACTGGTCATCGACTTGACCGGAAGCAATGCGTTCACCTACACGAAAGGTTAGAGCAGGGGTTCTTAACGTTTGCCTCAATACCCCCAGGGAGTATCGACTGTTTCAATTCAGAATAAGAGACATACTGTACAGTGAAACCTCATCATAACACGATCGTCACGGTCCAAAAAACGCTATCGCGAAGCAGAAATAATTACCTATCGTGAAAACATAAAACAGATGCACATGCCCAAATAGGCCCAACTTTTTTCAGCTGTTTTGTATATTGTCACAAGCTTTTGTTCGACCTGATTAGGGTTATTTAGGCTTAAAAACTTCATGGCCCACTGCGTTAGAGCAAAGTATATCGCTAAGCGCATTGCATCAGTGCTTCACCATCATTTAAACTGTGATAAAGCTGATTAGAATTAAAAGCTCTAGGTTTTCTGTAAGCATTCGAGGAGTCAGCTGACTGGGCTCTGTTTTCATCTTTTTGCGATGATTCAAATTTGCTCATGTCTGTATTCAAGTAACTCGTCTCCACATGTGAAACAAGCAAGGAATCTATGTGCAAATTTTAAATAGAAAATCGATTTCACGTAACACTACTCATCGTCATTCCTTGAATCTGCAAGCAATACTAACAAGTGAAACATTGAAAGGCTAAAACAAGGGCAGAGGAAGCAAACAAACTCAAGAATAAAGTGAATAGAATATATCACAACACAAACTGCTAAAATTAAAAACTTTTTGATTCAAGTTTTTGAATTTGAAGTTTTTGAAAACAATTTTGTTTTGAACGGTAAACTTAAACACCTGTTTATCCCAGCTGCAGCATAGTAACTTATCAATCTCGACAGGCATGGCCAGTTATACCCGTTGCCAGCTCTGAGCACTACACTGCACCTGAGTTACTCACTTGGTTCAAATCCACTGATGGCATTCGGAATTTGAGATCTTTAATTTCCTGTGCCATGTTAAATTCACCAGACTTAGGGTCTTTTGGGCGACTGCTTCGTAGAAGGCTTCGGAAAGAAATACGTCTAGGCGACTATAAAAGTGGTCAGTATACTAGTTCATGACATATTCGATAAGCACAAGTGCAATGTCTAGTTAAACATTATGCATATCTTACACTCAACAAAAGCAGTTTAGCTACATTTTTTTGTAGAAAACAACAACGTCTTTAATATTCCAGATAATAAAACCAATAAATTCAGTTGCGAAATTTACACAAAAAGTTAAAAATGACAGCAGTCAACCACGGTTGCAAAGCATTTGTTATCAGAATTTTGTCACAAAAACCATCAACTTCAGTTACAAATTATTATTATAATGAATATGCTCGAGTTCTGAATGGAAAGAATTTACCGAGTTTGTAAAACTACAAAAGAATGAGTACTTTCTTTGAATTCTAATAATAGCATAAAAACAAACTTTTGGTGGTACAGGAACAACAGGATCCTTTCTTTTTGGTATCATCAATGCATCATGCTGGGGTGCTTTCTTCAGATCAGATACAATGTGTCGTCGAACAGACAGCAAATTTAAACTAAGCAAAAAACAAAGTCATGAAATAACTGTATTGCAATTGACAACAGACAACACATACTTTTAAATTAAAGTAAACTCGAAACAAAGGTACATTGAAAAGAATATTATCAGAACTGCCATTCCACTTGTTTGTGCAATTTACAAAAAAGGGAAGATTTTCTATTTAACAGTGATGACTGATGAGCAACACTTTTATTCAATTGCAATGAGCCACTTACTACTTGTCTGCATCAAATGCAATTTGCCCTCGAATTCTTGACAAATTTGCAGCTTCGCTGAAAATTCCTCTGTCATTCAAAACCTTAACTTGCCCACAGTAGTAGAGAAATAGTTTCTCACAAACCGTCACAATGTGTACCTTTGTAAAATTTAACAACAGCATGAAGAGATACAACTGCAGTGATTCTTGAATACAAAATCTTCTAATAGTACTTACATTGGACTGCAAATATGCCAGTAAGATTATTAACAGTTTACTTGTCAATCGTTCAGGCTTTTAGTAACATTTTGTAAAATTGAAATTTAGTTGTTTCTGGTGAATGTATACTGCTGGACTTGTGCCTGGTTGCTACAACCTGTACGCAAATATGCATCTCTCAACTCAGGGTGAATGAGTTATGCCAACCTGATTAAGTGGCCAAACAATACAGACAATTAATCAAGATTTGCTGTTGCTCAGCAGCAAATATAACACAAAACATGAAAATAACGATAGTTGCATTTGCTAAAAAGGTGAAGAACAAGCTGCACTACCCAAGAACTAGTGCTAGTTTAGAAACACCCATTTTCACCTTAGAAACCTGAGCAAGATCTAAAACATCCAGATTGTAGGTACTCACAACAGTGCACAGTAAGCAATTAAGCATGGAAACTTACGTTGAATTATCATGGGTGCATGGTGGACATTAGTTAACATGCATGCGAAGTGAGGCAGTGGTGCTTCTAACATGGACATGTTTTTTATATTTTGCAAAGAAAATGATTGTTAAACGTAACCCTGTCTGCTGATTGTGCTATGTGGGATAACCTAAAACATTTGACCAGAAGTATTTTATTGCATGTCACTAAGAGCATTTAGACAGAAAAAACATTGTTTTGCAACAGTAAGGATGATGAAAAACTTGCCATTTGCACATAGCATGTGGAAGTTCAAAACAGAATTTCGCATGAGTGGTAGGATTACGTTTTTCACCACTCTTATGCAATCTGTGGAATAAACTTTCTGGATCTGTACAAATTAAATTTTAGGTTTCACACTTCACAAATTTTCATTTCCTGACACAACTGAAATTGGTTGGAAGAAAGGAGTAAATCCAGCCAGGATTCTGCTTGGAACTGGAAACATTTTAATATCTTGCTTAATAGCTAAGATTCTGTTTGAGATTCACTGAAAAATTCAAATCTTAAGACAGAAGCAACAATTTATAATTTTTCAACTGTACAGGATTTTGAGCACAGATATCTTCCACAAGGTTTTTTATTTCTGTGTACAAGTTTTTTCAATATGTTGATTTTCACCAGTTAATTTCAATTGATCTAGCCGTATTTAAAAAAGGCAGGAAATAATTATAGCACATTACCAAAAGTAATCTGATAAGCACAAAAACTTAAAAAGTAGAAAAATAAGTATTATTTTAGTGTTGATCAGATGAGCTCATTTCCTCAAGAAACATGATTCCAGTACATCCCTATTTCTAACTGAAATCTTTTTCGGAAGAAAACTTTGCTTGAGTCTTAAAAGTATGCTGACCAAAAAGCTTGCACAAGCTACCGTATCTTAGGTCAGAACCTAGTGTACACAAATCACTACATAACTCACATTCGGCAAAAATACATCAAGTGTTTCTTTTCAAAGGTAAAATAGACAATGCAATTTTTAACACTACAGATTTCCAATCAAGGATTTTCAGCTGGTTTTGATAAACACTAGTAATGTAAGTGAATATGGACCAAACACATGATTACTATTCTAGTTTAAATAAAATAAGGGCAATACATATTTTTTATTGTGAGCTGTGAAAACCATTTGAATTTTTTGCCCCTGGCTGATTGGCAGCAGTGATATGCCACTGCTCAACATGTTCAGTCCTTTAAAATAAGCTTAAATTCCAATGTATCTTGATACAGACTTCCAATTTTTTTAAAAGGGTAGTTTCACCAGCTTCCATTTTTCTGAGCTATAACCACCTGAATGAACAATTTTCAAACTGTCTGTTAGACAGCTGATCAATCTTTTCACTCACTGATACTTTCGGAAGTTAGTGTTCAAGCATGCAGTGATGCAGTGAAGGCAGAGAATGCAAAGGTGAATTAACAATGTCTCATTTGTTGAATTCGTTTATCTAGAAAGATGATAATTTTACATGCCACACAATTTCTTGTAGCATGAGGAAGACACCACACACCCTGCTTTACAATGATTTTCCAAATTAAAGTTTTGTTTGCTAAATATAAAGATTGCACAAATTTATAATGCTTTTCCATGACCAAAAGATAAAAAAAACACGCAGCCAAGCAATATGCAAAATATGGTAGCCTACTTGAAGCAAATCACACTTAAATTATTTGCTATTAATCAGACAATAATACTCACTGTAATTCTCCTTTGTAGCTCCCTGTTTTGCATATCGGTTAAAAATGGGTCTTTTACCTGCTTTCTAAAAGCAGGCCAGATGGCATTAACTTCTCCAAGAAGGACAGCTGCCTGGAAAACAAGTCAGTGTTTCAGTAATACCACAAACACTATAAATTGCATTTGAACATTCTGATAAAAAGCAGTGCTCTATAATATTCCTTGTAATGTATTATGCTATAATCACTTAAAATTTTAGATAAGTTAGTATAGTCAAACAAGTTGTAGAACATGTGTATAGTTTAGTAATCATAGCATAGGCACACAAAATTTAGCGTGTAACAATCTGACGTCAAGTGAATTTCACAGCTGTACAACTCAGAAAAGTGACTCTATCATCAACATGGCAAAGGATGATTTAAATGGCAACTGTGCAATTTAAATATTAGAAAGGACTTTGCTGCTAAACCAATACCACATTTACACCAGATTGCTTTCATTCCAAACCATAAAGCTTTTAAATCTTTCTTTTGCAAAATTTTACTCTCCTGTTAGAACATTTTCCATTTTTTAATTGTCACATTGATAAGTTGAGATGTACAAAATGAACATTGGATACATTAGTTTTCTTACATACCTGTCAAACAAATCTTATTTCTATCACAGATACAGGAGGTTTTTGCAGCATTAAACTGCTTTATAGAAAATTAAGCCATGTAATACCTAAAAAGAGTGGTCATTGATGTATGATGCAGTTATCATCATACCTTGTCTTTCAAGAATGTTGCAGATGCTGAGCAACCAATCCAAAACTCATGATAAGATCTGACTTACAGTTAATGTGCAAAATTCACTAGCCAATAGATGAAAAACTGGTCCAGTTTAGAGCTAACAAAATCTTTCAGATGTGAGATACAGTCTCCTATTAATTTAGTGGACTTGACCATTGCCTTTCGTATGTAGAACTTCACAGGCATCAGTGCATAAAGCTAATAGGATAATTGTTTATAATACTTTATTGATTAAACACTGACCCATATCTTATTCAAATTGTACATCTCAAATCACTATATAGTTTTATGCCACTGAAATCCCACAGATGCCTGATAACTTATGTTTTGGCCACAAACATGCTTGTAATGTCATACCAGAACAATCTTAAGCATTGACTAAAAATACTTCACAGGCTCTTGCTGAAAATAATAGATTTGATTAAGAATTACTAGCACAAAGAAAGCTTGGAACTTAACTTGTATGATACATTGAAATTATTGTGCCTGCACTTTTAATTAATTTATCCAATTGTCATTTGTTGCATAGTGTTTAGAGCCTACATAGGCACAACTCTACCTTTGCCATAAGGTGAAAAACACAATAAGTAAAAACCCTCTATTTTAAGCAAAAAGTCAAGCCTTTGCTTACTTTTCAGATAACCCAAGGGTTTTGGTCTTTCCAAAACAGCACTAAGTTTGACTGTAGTCAAACTGAAAAAATTGGTCACTAGAAGCTATAACAGAAAAACGTGGTATAAAAATGATACCCATACCAAACAATGCAGCATTTATTTATCTCCATAAACATCACACAGATGAATGAATGCAAGTAAGGTAACAGGAATTAAGTGTCAAACATGTGCTTGATGCCTTAAACACAAGCCATTAGCCTGTAGTAGTGGTGTAGATGAGTATAGTATACATGTAGTTTGCTGATAATGAACAATATCCACCAAACCACCAATTAAAGTATTTAATCAAACACACAGTGTATGGAATACGGTAACCAACTGCTTGAACTTGATTTGAGAAAATTAACAAACAAAAAAGTTTAATTCCGATTGAAAACTATCATACAAGGGTAACATTACACACAAAACACAATAAAAATTTTTAGATCACTTTTGTTATATGTTTTAGTAAAAATGAGCAAGAAACTAACATAAATTTGTACAATAAAATCTCACAAACTTGTCCGTAGCATTAGTTAAAAATAATTAATACATTGATAGTTTATAGTAAAGTCTAGATTTAATGACAATATACTTGCAAGTAAAGGGTTCTCAATTCACTCCATGTCCTTCACACTTATAAATGCTGTCTCACATATTCTTGTACAGTGAAATTCAATTAGACACAAAAATTTTATTGAAAAGGAAACTAGCTTTAACTGAGGAACCAGACTTGTAAAAATTCTAAAAACAACAACTTTTCTTTCAATCTTGAACATTGAAACCCAGTCTGCTATAATAGACACTCTTGCCCTTATACACTTCATTATGTTTTATCCCTGTAAATGACTAAAGGATTAAGCACGCTTGTATGGAAACTACATCCCAAATCTAGCAACCAACTGGGTAAAAAATTGATGACTGGTCCCCATAGCAAACACAAGTTTGAACATCAACCTTAAAATTAGCTACTAATTTAAATGGTACACGGAAAGCGGAAGTGCTGAATAGCCTTATAATGAATATCACAGCCAAAGCAAACGATACAAATGACATATTGCAAACGTTTCGATAACTCCTGTTATCATCATCAGTGCATAGCAATAGAACTGCAGTGATCTTGCTGCAGGTTCTTATTGGTCATTCAGGAGAAAAGCGCTGTAAATAAAATGAAGAACTTTAATGGTAATTCACACTTTCTCGTACCATGCTTTTTTGATCATCTACAGATATGTGATCCCAGTGAGTCCTTGGATAAACTCTGCATCTAACGAGCTTGCACAAACCAGCAAATGTCTTTGGAGCAGTTCGTATTGTTTCATTAATAGGTGTTGTAGGCCTTTCCACCAGTTTTACTTCCATCATGTCATCATTTTTCTAATTGTATAAAAAACAATTTCAACGTGAGTTATATGTCAAATAATAACCAATACTCATAAATGCTTAGCAAACACATGAAAGTACCTTTGAATTATTTAAACATTAAAAAACACTCGAAACACATTTCATTAGTATCAATAAGGATTGACAAAAGAATTTAAATAGTATTAGTGCAATTATTAGCCACTTCAAAATTTTAACCAATAAAATGCTAGTAGATATAAATAGTTTTTATCTACTGCAACAAAATTAATGGTTGAAACACTTAAAAACGTTCAGGCAACAAAATTGAAAACGCACTGAAAAAAATATAAGAAAAATCATACTGACCATTTTTACCACAGCAGTATTGTATGTAGATTAAAGAATTTAAAATAGTTTCCACACAAAAGAAATATAACAAGCAATAGTACCTTGAAAATTATAATATTTAGAAAAAAATACTTCTAGAAAAATTTACGTACAAGCAAGACATATGCAGTAACTTGTCATTTAATATGATTTACAGAAACAATGTTGATTGAGTATGTGTATAAATATATCAGCAAAACACTTCCTCCTCAACCTTAATAAAACTAGTCATCTATAAAGCAGTTTCTTTTTAAAACAGACCTGTTCATAATAGTCCAGTGGTTCTCAAACTTTCATGATTTGTGTCCCTCTTCCAAAGACTCTTAACACTTGTGGCCCCCTGCTCATCAATAAAAATACCTATCTTTGTTTTGGGTTTTGCAGTATCACGGCGGAGCTATTTAACAAAGGCCTCTGCTTGTGGCCCCCGAAGAACTGCTCTGTGGACCCCAACGGGGGCCAAGGGCCCTGGTTGAGAAACTTTGTAATAGACCATGTTGATTACAGACTGTTCATAACAGACCTGTTAATAATACACTATGTTAATAACAGACCTGTTCGTAACACACCACGTTCATAACAAAGCTGTAACTTGTAACAGACAAAATTCATAACAGACAATGTTCATAATGGGTCATAACAGACAACGTTCATTACATATAATGAACATGGTCTGTTATAAACTGGTCTGTAATCAACGTCATCTGTTATAAATAGGTCTGTTATGAAAGTGGTCTGGTATATATGTGGTTTGTTATAAAAAGGTCTGTTTTGAATAGACACCATGTAAAGCAGTCTTAACCAACACAAAAGATAACAGCTTCAGCTGTCCAACCTGAAACAGTTCAATTTAAACTTAACACTGTCCGTTAAAGAAGCATGGCGTTACTGAAAGCAAAAGCTATTTGGTACAAATAACATTTTTTGAATTTTTTCATTTTTTTTATTCAGGATAGCTCTACATTATTCAACAATAGTATAAATAATAGTACTATAATTGCAACATGTTTTAATATAAATTCAGAAATTTATTACTGTAAAATAAAGCAGTTTTTCGACAAATATAAATATCCATACAAAATCCTATGTTACTAATATCAATACAAAATCCTATATGTTACTGAGTCACACAAAACAAGACATAATAATGCATTCCAAAGCACTTGTCATATTAACACATAAACCATTTTATACAAGGCTTAAAACAGCAAAACAACAAAAACTAACCTCTGCCTTTGAAAGAGAAAGATTACCAAGATCACTTAAACATTTTCTTTGGTCTTCAAGCTTTGTGCTTGGAGTTAAATCAAGTTCATAAACTCCTCTGTATTTTTTCCCATGATACATGCTATTTTTAGCAGGGATTTCAAAATCTTCAAGAAAGGAAACTTCTTCCATGATTTTCTTCACTTTTCAGATTTATAAACAAGGGCCAATTATGCATTTTACTTTAAATGTTGAGAATACAAATAAAATATTAAAAAATTTATAGCCAGAATCATCCAAATGAATTATCATTATTCATTTGGAGGTGGCTACTCATAAGCCCAATAAACTCGATCCAAAATACCAGTCAACACGAAATAATCAAAATAAATACCACACATGTTTGATTTGCACAGACTCAAGAGGCTTGTTGAACTCAACCTGTGCAAAAAAATGAACAAAAAGTATTTACAGAACTGCAAAAAAAGTTTATGAAACCAGTTCAACAGCAACAGCAACGCAAATACCACCCTGCAGTATCATTTTTTGTATTTGACGTGTGATTGTGTACTGCTGGAGGTAGTGTAGGCTGCGAAGAACAAATTATACCTGCAGTGGCCTAAGTGTTAAGTATCAAAAATAAATATCCCACTAGACGAATTTAAGTTTCCAGTATAATACCGACCAAACACATTTTAAAAACTGAACTCCATAACGTTAAAAATGTTGTACGAATCATATGATAAATGTGAGGACGGAAAAGCAAACAATGCTTGTTTTGCATTTCCTAGACAGAAGCCAGGACATCACCTTAGCGACTAAATTACGTCTTTAGCGCTCCTTGTGAGCAGCAAAACCAGACAGACAACGAGATCTAGAAATAGCAAACGGTGTCACTCACTGACTACACCTGAACCTACTTTGAATGCCAACATTACACATCTGACTATAAACAAATGGAACATTTTTTGTAAAACAGCAGTGTGTTCACTTAGTCATATTTCTTAAGTCAGGAGTCGAGCCACAAGCCCTTCTAATCAGAGCCGAGTGCGAGGCATCAAAATTTTTCGAGTCAGTGTCGAGTTATGACTTGTGTTAGAGTTGTGTTTTCTCGAACTTTCCTTGTGCAGGTTTGGCGCAAATGCCGCGTCGCTGATTGTTTCTGCTGGCAAATGATTTATTCCACGCCGCGTGTTGATTTGTTTTGCGCGCTCTGTACCTCGTGGTCGGTCGCTAAATACTGTCGCCTTTGCTGGTAACTCATCCTATTCGATGCGCGCTCTGCAGCTCTACATTACTGTACTCAAGCCGTAAGCGGAACTGTCTGCCTTGTTTGCTGTTATCTTCTCCGAATAAAGTACAGTGCATTTTTCACAAGGTGCTCTGAGTTTTGAAACTCTGTCAGGGAAAAACACAACAGAAACTCTGTCAGGGAAAAACAAACAGCAGTGTGTTCACTTAGTCATATTTCTTGAGTCAGGAGTCGAGCCACAATCCCTTCTAATCAGAGGCGAATGCGAAGCATCAAAATTTTTCGAGGCAGAGTCGAGTTATGACTTGTAAGATTCGAGTCACAGGAATTGTTGAGTCACTTGGAGTCATTGGTTTGCCAGGCCAAGTTATTTTTGAGTCAAATACAATAAAAAACTTACTCTGTGTTTTTAGCAGCTACAAAGTTGCGCCCAATGTTGTTTCAGAACTTTTGTTACAGAAATACTTAGATGTAACTAAGCATTTGGAGAATGCATTTTCTTCTATTTTCATTTCACTTCTCTCTTTCACTCTCAGTAAATGCCATTACCGCAGTCTATCCCATGGTCTCCAAACTTTTTCGTCTGAGGGCCACATAAGCTATCACACAACAGTTCGAGACCCGGATATCTTACGTAATGTGATTGTTTCGGCATATATTACATTCTACTAAATCACCGAGTTTTTCGTATATGGAAATACTGCACTAAGCCATGATACTGAGTCCAATTTATTGTGCATTACTTAACCCTCTATGAAAAGCAAAGTTTCATGTCTGTTTCAGTGCTAGGTGGAACCTGGGCCTGATCCAGAAAAACTATCCCAAAACCACTAGGAGCTGCGCCGGATTAAATGAATGCGAGGCCCCGGGCAAAGTCGTGACCGCGAGGCCCCTTAAACATTTAGCCAATTGCGTAGCATAACACATGCTCTTGTTTCAACTTTGCAGAGCACCGGTCAAAATCGTCAACTGATACGATTTGGCCGCCTATATTTCAGAGACAATTGAGGGGTGATCCTGTAGGTGGCTCATATGTACTTAATTTGTTCAAACAGGAAGTTGTATCACAAAAAAAGATATTTTTGCTACCGTGACACCACCCAACAATATTTTTTGTAATAGAGTCATCTTCACTGCACAAATCGCCCATTCACATACGTATTGAGGAAAGTTATGCTTACACTCTCTCACAGATCAAAACGTACACCGTTTAGAAAAAATGTTCTCAACGAAATATTAAGCAAAAGCAACTTGAACCGTACCACTTGACCCCCTGGAAGCTGGGACCAAGAGCTAGAAATTTTTAGAAAATCTGAAGCTAAGTTCCGATTAATTCATTTAATTGCTGCAGTGACAGTTTATTTGCCGGCATGACACTGACACTGCACAGGAGCCAGTTTCATTGTTCTGGTGTCGTGGAATGGTGAGATTGCAGTTTGTTCACATCCGCTCCTTTGAGTGCCGAGGCAAGTTGCAGAACTTGCTAATGGATTGTTCTACGGTTGTTCTTTATTGCGTAACAATAACACAGCAATAAATCTTCAAACGTTCACTTCAAGTTACCGCAGTAGGCGTTTTTCCGTGTGTGACTAGGGCCCCACTGCGGGTTTTCCACCCAGATCTGCTTGGTTTAGACGACCTGGGTGTCTAGGTTTAATTATGAAAAATTGCGTTAAATCTGTTTTTAACAATCCCATACATTTTGGATTGGCTGTTGTGTTATATTTGTGATTTTCCAATTAAAGACTTTACGCCCTACGTATATATATAAGATTCCTGCATGAGTTTAATTGGAATTGCGTTTTTAAGGCATGCTTGGGCTACTTTTTCCAGGAAGTGCTGAAAAGTTCAGGTAGGCTACTCTACTGTGTAATTAAGCGTAACATTGCATTATATAGTAGCCTAACTAGTAGTCTCAAGTAGGGTGTATGGCAGAACACAATTCTGTGCTTAAGCTACTAAAGGATGGAAAGCTGTCAGAAAAGCCTTGTGCTAGTGGGAAAAGTGACATATGGCAAACTTTTTTTGTTTAGGCTACTCATTCACCAATGATTTACATCGATTATATGTCATGATTTTGGGATATGTTACAATCTAACTCAACAAGTTCTTTGCTGATATATCATAATGTCATTATTGACAAAATGTCTTACCAGGCCGAATGAAATGGTTTTGAGGGTTGGATTTGGATTTGGCCTGCTGGGCATATAGGTAAGAGACCCCTGGGCTATACCAATGCTTCATATGTTTTGATATCAATTCAGGTAGTGTCTGTTTTACTGCCAAGATTCTGGCAGCAACAGATCGGCTGGAGCTATTGTGATGCCAGTTGAACATTTGGTCTTGTGGCATAGCGCAATTTGAATAAAAACGTCAGTTTTTCATGCAATCGGAGTGCTGCTCGTAGCATAGCGGTTATACTTCACGTCTGGTATGCCACTGATTTTCTGTTCAACTCTCACCTTGTTGACTTACCTTTTCATTTTTTTTAAACTTTTTTCAAAACTTTCCAAAGTTTACGCTTAGGTGTTAGGTTTACGGTTAGCGTTAGGGTTAGCGTTAGGGTTAGCGTTAGGGTTAGCGTTAGGGTTAGCGTTAGGGTTAGCGTTAGGGTTAGCATTAGGGTTAGCGTTAGGGTTAGCGTTAGGATTAGCGTTAGGGTTAGCGTTAGGGTTAGCGTTAGGGTTAGCGTTAGGGTTAGCGTTAGGGTTAGCGTTAGGGTTAGGGCTACAGTTAGGGTTAAGGCTAGGGTTTATCTTTTATGTTTACTTCGTTTCTGCCGAGCCTGTTACCGCCGGCATCTTGGTGGCAAAATAGACACTGCCAACAATTCAAGTTAAGCATATAACCAAGTTGTGAGAGGAGTGTTTACAGTGAAACAGATGAAATGATGCTTACTTAGTTGATATTATGTGGAATATGCATGACTCTTATTGATGTGGAGTCAAACAGGAGTCAGATTAGTTGCATCATGGTAGTAGCGAAGTCGGACTGGATGCGGATTCAAAATTTACCAAACAGGATTAGATGCGGAGTCAAAAAAAAACAGAGTCCGCACACCTCTGATTTGCAATTGATGTGAACTACATTACATCTTTTAATTCTTCGCAAAAATTCTGTTTATCATTGTGTTGGCGTCAAATCCCCAAAAAATGAAATTTGAAAATCCTGATCGTGATCCTGATCTGGAAACTTGAGCAAAACCGTAGTCCGGATCCGATCCGGTTTGTTCAATGTGCTGAATCCTGCCGGACTCGAGTCCTGAAATCCGGATCCTGTACACCTATGTTAGCTAGTATACAACAGTAGTAGTTGCTCGTTGGTTAATAGCCCAGTAGTTTTACCTGCTATGCAGGGTTGCCAGTTTGGCTTTTATGAGGGAAAATTTGCAATTTTTGGCCTTTTTTCAATTCCTTTGGCTTTTTTCATTTTTGAATAAAAGCCAAATGAAATTTGGCTTTTTTGGCCTTAATTTTTGGCCAATTTAATTTTTTCATGTCAATTTGGCAGATTCACAGACGATTTTGGCAGATTTCTGGGCACTGGCAGATTTCTAGACACTGTTTCTGGACCAGTGGTGTACAGGATCCGGATTTTGCAGTCCAATCCGGCCGGATATTTGGATTTTTTAATTTGGATTGGATATCGTTTTCCTTTCAACTGGATTCGGATCCACATAACCCAAATGAAAAAAATCTGGCCGTACAAAAATCTTGGTATGGAATAATAGTTGTATGAGGAAAAATTACGATCTATCGAAATAATTTAGCCGTCAATCTGCGACTGCTGCACAGCGACAGAAATTTAAGACCAGTGCTCTCACTTTTAGGGATTTTGTCCCTAGATTGGAACTTTTGAGTCCTTTTAGGGATTTTTTAGGGATTTTTAGGGATTTTCAGAAAAGTATAAAAATGTGTGAAATGAACTATTTCATTTTATTTTGCAAATGATATTTAGTTCTATTTTTCGCACTACGATTTTATTTATCATTCGCACTCCGATTTTATGCTGCACCACCACAGATTTAGGGATTTTAGGGATTTTTTGGTACTGTTTTGGGGATTTTTGGAGTTGCATTTGTGAGAGCCTTGTTTAAGACATTCCAGGTAAGTACTTGGAATGTTCACACACTGTATCAAAAAGGAAAGTTGAACAATATTATCAGGAAATGAAAAGAACAAAGATTGATATTGTTGGCATCGCTGATGGACGCAAAAGGGTATTTTTCAAAAAGATGGACACATGGTTATTTACTCTGGTGGAGACACACACGAATGAGAAGTTGGACTCATACTAAACTCCATTACTACTAAAATAATGCAAGGATGTTGGACGGTGTCGGATCGAGTTCTGCTGGTTAAATTGAGGGAGGAAAGACAGATCTTAACCTGATACAAGTATATGCACCAACAACAGAAGCATCGGAAGAGGAAACCACAGCGTTTTACTGGCAACTGGATCAAACAAAGCAAAAATGTCGGAGCTAGGAAGTGACATTTGTAATGGAGGATTTCAATGCAAAGGCTGGGAATGGTCGAGAAAGTGGTACAGTAGGCCATTATGGACTGGGAGAGCAAAACGATAGAGGGCAGGCATGTCTTTGTAGACTGGTGCCAAGACAACAACTGGGTGATTTCAGCATGGTTTCAAAATCACAAGAGACGCCTTTGGACATGGCACAATTCTTCACGTACAACAAGAAATCAGATTGACTATTTCACAATTTCTCAGAGATACAGAAATACTGTGCACAACGCTAAGGCCTACTCTGGCGTAGACTGGTAGTGACCATGTACCTTATGTAGCAACAGTCAAAGTAAAAAAAACGGTCACGTTTCAACTTTAATGTATGTAGAAATTCTAGCATACAGGAAGGGCTACAGAATGAGGTTTGACAGAATATACTGAGTGGGCAAACACGCAAACACAAAGTTCATCACAGAAAAATATCAAACTTTTGCAGACATTATAAAAGGTGCAACTGAAAACCATGTCCTAAAGGTGGAAAGACAAAAACACGACAATTGCAAAACAGAGGAAATTCATGACTTATTTGAAGAAAGAAGAAAAAGCAAAGACAGTGAGAATAGATATCGTAAATTAGAAAACCGTACCAAACAAAATTGTACTCAAGCGCATAAAGAGTTATTGAACAGGAAGTATGCTGAAATAGAACAATTATTCAACTTAACTTCCAAGGTAGCTCATATGAAAATAAGAGAGATCAGCAACAAGAAAACTTACAATGCAGCACCAGGGTGTTTCAAAGATAAAAATGGTGAAATGCTTTATGAGGAGGAAGATAATATAATAGAGAGATGGAAGGAATACATTGCTGAACTTTGTGGCAACCCTGATCGAGGCTCCCAACCTTTTAACTCTTGACTGGACCTACCATATTGAAAAGCGAACTCAGGCTTGGAGTTTTGAGCATGAAGAAAGGTAAAGCAGTCGGGCCTGATCAAATTTCAGCTGAAGTAATAAAAGCTGTCGTTGAAGTTGGAATTGATGTCTTGTGTGAATTGTTGAATGAAATCTACAACACAGGGATAATTCAAAAGAAATATCTAATTCTATTTTTGTGACACTCCCCAAAACATCAGGTGCAACGGAATGCGAAAATTTCAGAACCATAAGTTTGCCGAGTCATATCCTTAAGATCCTACTCAAAATCATAATGCTCAAAATGAGATCTAAAATACAAGCAGAAGTTTTGGAACATCGATTCATGGAAAACAAAGGAACTAGAAATGCAACGTTTTTGTTGAGAATGATAGCTGAGAAAGCTGCACAAGTGCACCAAGACCTTTTCTTGTGCTTCATTGATGGTAAGAAGGCATTTGACTGCGTGAATCACTATAAATTAATGGAACTTTTAGACTTGATAAACACAGATGACAAAGACATGAGAATAATTTGAAATTTATATTATGAACAAACTGCTCCTGTTCGAGTTAGAAATGAACTCACAGAATGGACAAAAATTGAGACGGGAGTTCGACAAGGGTGTGGTCTTTCACCAGATCTACTGTATATAACAGCGGTGGCCAAACCTGCTCTATGTATGAGCCACATATAGTAAAATCCAAGTTACAAAGAGCCGCAATAAAAAACTAAACACTAATTTATTTGCTATCTATGCTTCTGTGACATCAGACTGTTTTAGGAACGACTTGCAAAAACTAATACTGTACGGCATGCTAGCTATCACAGCATTACTTTGCAATAGTTCTACATTTTGCAGTAGAAATAAAAAACAAATATAAAATTTTTCGAAAAGCTCAAAGAGCTGTATGCGGCTTGTGAGCTGCAGTTTGGCCACCCCTGGTATATAACTTGTACAGTGAAATAATATTTCGCAATATTCAACACCTTGATGGAATTACAATCGGTGGAGCCAACATCAACAATATTGGCTATGCAGACGAAACTGTTCTGCTCGCAACATCAGAAAACATGCACCAAGAACTAATAGATCAGGTGGTCTTCCATAGTAAAAATTACGGAATGGTAATAAACACAAAGAAAACAGAGTGCATGGTCATATTGAAATCACAAAGCATTCCTATGTGCAAAATCAAAGTTGATGGGATCAAGTTGAAGTTCAAATATTTGGGATCATGGAACACCAGTGATGCAAGATGCCATAAAGATGTTCGAGCACGTATTGCAATGGCGAAGCAATCCTTCAAGGCACTTGATAATAATTTAAGATATAAAAATCGATCTGTGGGTGTTCGCACAAGAGTCCTGAAATTTTGCATCTGGCCAGTTCTGCTATATGGCTGTGAGTCGTGGACACTAACTGCAGCACTAATTAAGAATTTTGAAGCTGCTGAGATGTGGTTTTGCTGGAAAATGCAAAGAACTTCTTACATGGCCAAGAAAACAAATAAGCAAGTCCTAATCCAAATCAATCAAGACAAATCTCTCTTCAAAACAATACAAAGCGGCGTTTTGTAATGTTGTGGCCTTAGCCCTGTCCACAGCCCAGGGCTGGGGACCACTGTTCTAGAGAGTGTTTCATTGAGTAATATCATGAGTGTGTTGCATGGTATTATCAAATTGTTCGTTAGAGTATTTTGTTGTCTAGTATCATGTGTTTATATAAGGTTGCTCAGCATTAACCTAGGATGAGGAACACAACAATTTTTTTGAAGTCGCATATTTGGCTTGTTTGTTACTCTGTCAAAATAAACTGTCATGAAAACTTGATTGTTGCTTGATTGCTGATTCAAACTGTTTTGTCTCAGAGATGCACAAACTTTATACATTATATTTGTTTTTTTCAGATATTGGCAACATTTCTGTTTGCTTACCATTGATTTTGTGTTAAACACTGTTAGTGTGAAGTCTTGAACTTTTCCCTTGAATCAAGTCTTATACTCAAAAAGTGAAAACGTACACCAAACAACATGTCTACTGATCCACTTATGGTTTGTTACCATGATAGGTTATTCTTATTGTATTTGAACAATTTGGATATTTTTACTTTAGCATTGTTGCAGACACTGAATATCCTTTTGCTCTAATCACTTTGTTTCCATAACCAATGTTGACGCAATCCACTTGTTTCATAAAACATAAGTGTTAATTACTTGAACAAGGAAGATAATTATATTTATACTGCCAGCTGCCTATTAATCAGGATCGTCTCATATACATTTATGAAGTAGCTAATATCATTTTTAAAAAGTAGTTTATTTCATTTTCCAACCATTATTAAAATTTGGCCTATTAAAGTGGTGATTGACAAAGAACTAGCTGTTTTGTATTCTAAAAACTTCTTGTATTCACAGTTGAGATCAAAGGTATATATTTTCTTACTGCTTGTGTCAGTGGCAACTGCATCACCTAAGTCTTTGTCATATCCTCACCTGTCAAAACCATTTTTTCTGTTCACTATAAGTAAATTTTATTTTTGAAAAAAGCAAAAATGTGCTATTTTGAATGAGTGTCAGTTGTATACTAATGATGGGATTTGATAACAAAGGCATTTTTTGAGGTAACAAGAAAATGCTTTATAATCGCATCTACAGCTTGGTATTACTATGTGTGATATGCAGAGTGAAACTGGCGAATATATACATTGAAACAAAATCTCATTATACCCCAAAGACATACCCCAAATTTTTCATAACTAATACAACATTGAGTGTGCTTGCTAAAATAGTTAAAGATTCTGTTGTGCGTGCGAGCTAGTTTTAGGTACAATTGCAAATATTAAGTATAGTAACATTTTCTTCCGATGGACTGTTTTCAGGAAACCATCTCTTATTCAAAGAAAAGTACTGTAATTGAGTGTAATTAGCCAAAACTTTGCGCAGGAATGCTATTTTTGACAGCACCATCTCTGTGTTGTTCTGACTAGGTTATTTTGTATGTTTGAATTCAATTTTAGGTCCTACTTAATGTGCCCATTGTTAAAGTTGACTTGAAACTTGAATAATTTTTATAGCGTGTAAGACAATTTGCTTAGACTCCTGTAATGGCAATGTTGACGTGTCTCGGTCTGCAAACACATAAGCTCAATCGGTGAATCTGATTCACTCTGTCCTAGACGAGGGCGAAAGCGTTACTCAGGCTCGCGGCTGCTTGAGGCACGGAGCAGGCAGGGGATTGAGAGGTGACTCTACAATTTATTGCCCTCGAGTTATGCGTCACGTTAACGCACAACGGCAACAATTACCGACTCTTAACACCAGCGGCGACTTTTCTTTACCACGATAAAAACACTATTATATCGCGCAAAAAGATCGATTAATTCGTCCGACAACAAACTCGTTCACGGCACACCTCCCATTTAAGGAAAAAAACAAATCCGGCGATGCAAGACTCCGCGGTGTCATAAATATGCACACAGAGAAGCGAACAGAAAAACGCATTCAGTACATTGAGGATCTGGTAGGTCACTTGATACATACGAACGCAATGTGAATGTGTGAACGGTTTGTCCAAGGCCATCTAGAGAGAACAACAAGGCCTTGTGTTCTCTCTAGTAGGCCTTGGTTTGTGTCCAGCAGGATGGGTCAACAGGCAGTCAGTCTATTGCCATGCGTTGGTTCCAGTCCATACGTACTTGTCCATATAGTTGGGCCACTGGCCGCAACAGTAACAGATATACCATCAGCGATCACACCTGTGCAGAAGTGGGTTGTAACAGATCATCAATTTTTTCTGTTGTGGAACTTTGCAAGAATATTGATCAAACTTTTCTAAATGTCTATGTTTTTAAGGATAGGCTGAATTGTATTAGACTATATACTTTGTACTTTGTCGTTGATAGAATTGTCATATATTTTCAAATCACATAACTCACTTGACATGAGTTTTCGGAGTCTTTGTGATATTCACCAGTTTTTGAATGAATTAGCCTCTCTTAGATCTGTTGTTTTCTACAAAAACATAATGCCGTATTTCCGTTTACAGATAAGATTCAGTCCAGTTGTGTTAAAACTTCCATGGAACAAATCATTTTACCTCTTGATGCTTTACTGTGCAAGTGAGCTAAACCAAAACTGCATAAACGTTTTTGTAGGAACATAAACTATGGGGTGGAAGATTCGAGTGTGCCACTAATAAGGTGATGGAATCATTTAATTCATCAATTAGTTATGATAAACGGATGTGGAACGTCGACATCATGGGAAGCAAAGCTTATGCAAAAGCTTTGGAAAGGTGTGGCTTAATCTCTTCAGAAGACCTTAAGTTAATGTTATCTGGTAAGTAAGCCGGGGTGACTTGAACTCATCATGGTGTTGACTGTAAATTGCGTTTGAACAGTATAAAAATGCTGGTCGTGCATTCAGTCTGCAACTAGTTCACTGTCTTGTGCAATGTAGGACTGGATCGAGTAGCAGATCTGTGGAAAAGTGGCGCTTTCGAAGTTTTGAACAGTGATGAAGACATCCATACTGCTAACGAAAGAAAATTGGCCGAAATTATTGGGGGCAATGTTGCTGGCAAGCTGCACACTGGAAGAAGCCGTAATGACCAAGTACGTTAAAGCTTTGTCGATTTGCTGAAATATACTTGTGTTCTTAGAATCAAGATGCGTACCACTCGAACGGATAAAAAGTACAGTCACATGCAAACAAAAATAAAGTATTTTGTATCGACTTGATGACACAAAATAGGCGATCGTACGAACAACTGAATACGATGCCAGGTTGGCTTAATTGCTAAGGAAACCTCCGTCACTCATTGCAGCATTCCCTCATCATCATCCTGAAAAAGCTTCAGAAATTAGTGAAGTACGAAAACTCGTAAAAAAATCAATCCTCTGAAAAGGGCCCTACTGAATGAAGGTACATGTTGCCACAAAGGTAATAATGTAATGATCAACTTGTTGCAAATCAAAAGCAAGACTGTCTTGACGAAATGTGCGACCTGATCCTGACGAGCGCTCACACTCGTTGGAATGCATTATCCGGCTTACGTTATTGTAAACCAGTGCTTCATCCTTTTTTGCGACGACGCAAATATTAGGCATGAAGTAATATGCATAGCCAGGGTTTTTGAAGGTTTAACTTCGGTGACCGCTAAGATGTTTTTACGAGACCGCAACTATTCCATCTAAGTACCAGATGGTCTTAAAGCGAGGTTTTAGAGGATTTATGTGGTGGTTATGCAGCGAGGTTCTACTGTATTTTGAGTGACCGTAAAAACACTTTTAACACAACTCTGCTTTTCATAATCGCGAAGTGAGCTGTACAGAAATAAGACAATTTAACGCGGGTTCCCAACCTTTTTTATTTATTCCTCAGTCTCGTTAACATCAGGTTGTTGCCTTTTTCAACATCAAATATTTACGTTACAGTACAACACAAGTTAAATGCTTCTATTACCAATACCTAGAATAATAAAATGAAAAATGATGCCATATGCACAAAATTGCAACATTTGAACAATAACAAATAAACTGCTCCATCCAATGTGGTAGAGTTTATGCAGCATTTAAAAAGCACAATGCTAAACCATGGCATAAACAACCATTGACAAAAATGTGTGGAAACACTTGTGAGCTTGAAATCCTGACACTCTTCCCCCATCATGGTGGCACAATTTTCAGCACTTAATCCTATTAATATAGCTGTCCGAAGGGGGAACAAGATAGCTCCTGGATTTTGCAATTTGATATTTTGCTGATAGAAAAATCTTTTTTCTTAGTTTCGGAGTTGGTAAAATTAAATTTCACCGCTGGTGGTCCCCCTGGAAAAAATCCTTCCGACGCCCATGCCTCTTACGGTATGTTAGCACATTGAATGCCGTATTTTTCAAACGTTTTGCTAACAGGCTGAATAATCCTTCTGAAGTTCCATCAGTCACCTCGATGATACCAAACAAACGATCCACTGTTTTTTTCTTGACATTCAAAAATCTAACAAGTGCAAGAATTTGGGTAATGCTGACATCAGTGCTATCGCCAACCAAGTCAACAGACCAGTCGACATCAAATTTGTCACCAAAACATCAGACATCAGATATTTCTCTCAAAATATCAGATCTGAAATTAAAACATCAGAAGTGCCAACGTTGGTCGCAACAATCCCTAATACAGTACACCAGTGATGCCAGCTTATTTTGCAAAAATAAGCCAAATATCCGTAATTTAATCGAAAAACAAGTCCAACATCCGTTGGCAGAAAAACTCAACAAAACGAAAAATCAGCAAGAAATTTAAATAAAAAAGCAGAGAGGCAAATCCGAAAAAACAAGCCCAAAACGAGCAAATTTTCAAAAAACACGCCCAATATGCCATTAGCAGTAAATTGAACCAGCAAAAGTGCCATAAAATTGGAAAAAAAGCAATCCGCAAAAGAGAAATCTGCGAAAAACAAGCAAATTTCAATTAAAACAAGCCCAAAAACAAGCAAGCCGCAATTCCACAAAAAAACAAGCCCAAATTCGCGGGAAGACCGCAAGGTTGGCAACACTGCAGTACATTATGGTAAAACATGTAACGATTTATCTCGACTCCCTGGACACGACGCATCGATTCCCCACTTAACTTCCCATTCAGGGTTGCCCCATATTGGCAAATTTCTCACCAGATTCTGGAAATCTGGCGAATTTTGAAAGCGTTTAGCTACAAATATTTTGGTTTGGCGATTTTTGAAAGTGTGATAGTTTTGAAAGTAGGAGCATGGTATTGAACACCTCTTATAAAATGTTTGCATGCTGTTGAAACTTGTCATTTAGAAATATTTGCAAAATGTTGTAAACCTTCTATACACTTTCTGGTAAAATACAAGGCGAAAGATAAAAGAGCTGTAAAAGACTGATTTCCAGTGAAAAAATTAATGTTTTGGTAAAGATGCAACCATTTACAGAAGTATGGCTACTTTTTTGCTGAGTTTGGCTACAATTTTTTTTCTCTCTGGCAATCCTGTTCCTAATCGGTCAAAAATTTGTGTTGTGGCTCCACAGAGGCAAGTTTACACTTCAAACCAGGCTGTGAAGCCGGTACTAAAATTTCAGTCTCCAGCTCTGGGTACCAAATTTTTTTGGCTCCGGCTCCAACATCTCGAAGTTTTTGGCCCCGGCTCCAGAACAATTTGGTCCAAAAAATCAGAAAAAAAGCTTGTATTATTTGTATAACTCGCTTGCGCCACGAAATATATCTGTGGAACCGGAACCCAAATTTCGGGCTCCGGCTCCATGTAAAAATTTTTGGCTCCGGCTCCAGCCATCCAAAATTGCTTGGGCTCCGGCTCCACAGCCCTGCTTCCAACTGCAAAGAACTTGCAACTGTCCTTATAAAATAAACAAACAAAATGAAAAAGCATCGATATGGGGGTTTTCTACTGTCCTACGCTCAGACTCTCCTAGAATTGTCCAGAAAAGTAATAATTACTTCACAAACGCAATCCTAATATTCAGTTCATACGAGCAAAAGCTATAACAAGCTCTTAAATAAGAAGAATAGAGTGCAGTTAATGTTTACTTGAATAATTAATTTCGTGACACAAAGGTTTGAGCACACCTCGCATTTTCGTCTATAAAACTCCATACCAAAAGAAACAAAATAAGCCGCAGGAGTGTAATAAATACATCAATTTCCTGTCATTAAGACGGATGCTTCTTGTTATCCCAGGGGGTGCGATCAGCCGTGATTGGGAACCATTGATTTAACATTTAAAAAGTTCAAATTAAATTAATGTGACCATTGATGTTGTATGGTTTCTTCAGTTTTGTCAACTTTGAGGTGCAACTTTTTCAAAAAAGTCGAAAACAAGGATAACTCACAACCGCTTGCTAGCACATTGCTGCCAAAATCAACACGTTTAAGCATTGTGATGTCACAATGACAATATTTATGGTAGCAATTGCTTTTACAAGGCTCCGCGCGTCAAAAACAAAATTATGCAATAAAGTGCTCATGATCACTAAGACTTGATGAAATTTCAGCGAAAATGAACAATAGTATTATGGCGACCCAACAAATTGAGAGGTGGCCCACTTTTGGGTCGCGACCCAGGGGTTGAGAACCAGTGTAAGCTAATCACAGACGCGACTCGATGGATCAGAGGACAAACGGCCCAGGTCAGCCCCGCAAGCTGATGTTTTCGTGGGGGCGAAATGATTGTAACTTGTTGTTGTGCTATTTTCGGTGGTGGATTGTAACTTGTTGTTGTGCTATTTTAGGGGCGGCGAAATGATTGCAACTCGTTATTGTACCTAACAACTAAGCATGTTTTTGAAAATTTCGTGGGTAGGCAATTGCCCGGTTGCCGCCCTGGTTACGGGCCTCGCCCAGGTGCCTGACTGTCGTGATCAACGAAAAACATCCGCTGACATATGGTTCATGTAGTCACTGAAAATCTTCAACAAAAGTTGTTCGGTTGGAAGTCGTTCAATTTAGGGTACTTTATTGATAGGGGAATAAACAGGAAAATTTCCGAACTTGATACAAACTTTTAAGTAATGCGTAGGAACCTGTTGCATTTTTCTGCGTAGGTTTTGCAGCACAAAGGCTGTTCAAGAAAAGGAATGTTTAAGCAAACTCTAACAGCATTTCACAAAGGTTGTAGCACACTTCTGGCTAAATCGCTGGAAAAGTGTCTATTGAAATGTTCATTAGAACGTTATTTTTCTTCTGTTACTGAAAAAATAGTTTCTCAATCAACAGCAAAAAATTTCCTGAAGCTGATTCAAATCCTTTTCTCTGAAAATCGCAGGTCTGCTGACGATCGTGTCGAGATACTGGCGCAAAACGAAGCATTTTCTTTAGAAAAAACAACTATCTTTGAATGAATTGAAAAGCTATTCAGAAAATAGCGGGATATTGGATGATTTTTTAAAAATTTACCTCAAACCCCAAGTTCTCTAATATGCGGGAAGCTGTGAAATTAATTTTGATTCTTTTACATGGCCAAGTATCTGTTGAACGTGGGTACTCATTCACAAAGACCTTGTAAAAAAACATTCAAGAAAACGCTGTTACTGTTATTAGACAGTACATGGCAGTGTTATAGCTATAGGGAGAGATTACATAAAGATGCGTAATACACAGATGGTGAATCAACTTTTGAAAGGTCCACAGATTCGGAACAGTGCATATTCAAGAGCAGCTATGTCCAACCGAAAATATTTTTGTCAAACGGCGTTTGTTCTTTTTTGTGCTGTGGCAACAATTAGGCAACCCGAAAGCTTAACCTTAAAAACTTCGCAGGTGGCCACTGACACACGAATGTGGCTCCGATCAAACATTGAAGTCCTGAAGGAAGAAATCTTGGCTTTAGTAGAAGGGTTGATGAACAGAGCAGAAGCAGAAATTGATGTTCTTCTTCCTGGCTACACTCACATGCAGCGAGCGCAACCTATAAGGTAGTATATCGAAATCGCACAGCATAAAGTAGTATTTTTGTTAGCATAAATCATCGTCATCAGAGAAAATATGCACTAACTATTTATGTGCAATACGTGTGTATGGTGGTAAGTAACATTTAGCCTGCATCCAGCTATTTAATTTTGCTTTTTCTGCTTGACGCTACTTGCACATTAGTGTTAAAGTCAAGACAGTTGTCCAGGGTGTTCATGATAACGACCGAATTTGCGTGAAACTTTCATTTTTGAGATCAGAGGTACTTGTGCAGCCCATACTGCCTCGAAGTTACCTATAAAAGTTTGCTTTTGATGTCTTGCCACCAACAAGGAAAAAATCATCTGCGACGCAAAAATATTTTTCTGATATTTTGTGCAGGTAACAAAAAACGTTTATACCGCAAAAAATACACTTGCTATGAAATTCCACGTTTATGACCGATAATCAATCGGGTTTTGAGTGAAACGATGACATGTCGCCCAGACACTGTTTGAAATGAACGCCTGGGAGACGTACAGTGGTTTAAAAATATTGTTGAGAATCCCACCATTGGTGCATGTGAAAGACCTAATCCAGTGTATATGTTTCGAGATCTTACATGGGGAAAAAATTGAAGATTGCAGTCCAAGTTTTTTAATTTTTTGAGGAGTTTAGTATTTGACTCACCCGAAAAATGTGTATGTGGGTTGATTAGGCGTAGATTAATTTGAGATGTCCAATAAAAAGTGCAGAATAAACAACCCTTTACGGTTCAGAGAGTCGTGCCCAGAATTCTTCTCATGCTAACGCAGCGGACTGAACTAGATGATGAACATCAAAACCTGGATAAAATAAAAAGGTTCGTTGCGTTTAATATTCGGTGTGAAGACCTTCGGTTTTGTCCCCAAAAAGATAGTATGAGATTTTGCTTCAAGAAAATGAAGTTTTGTTGGCAATAGCTGAAATAAGAAAACATCAGTGCAGATTGTCATTTTGAGGCTTGTCGATGCTTTCGAAAACATCTTGAAATGTGCCGTTTGCGTTTGTAAAAAGACTCCAATTTTTCTGCAGCAGCAGAAATTACAGCGGAACCCGCTTGACGATAGCTCAACCATCCCGCTATCACAACCACCCTAACATCGTTCAAACAGTTTCTCATGTTAATGCATTATTTCACCAATCCGGTACCCAGACCATGACCACAGTCTAGCTGTTACGAAACTGCTAATTGAAACCCACTTAACATGACCCAGGCTGGTAAGCTTGGGACGCCAGGGAGCGACAAAAGTTTTTAAACTATGTCCAATAGTTTTAAACTATGTCCAGCACATTTTTCCAGGAGGGGCAAAATTTTTTGAGGGGGTTCGCCCCCCTGGTTACCGGCCTGACACACGACCACATAGTCTGTCGGTAAGTTTTCAGTAGCAGTTGCTGAGCTGCGCGTTGTCCTACGGAGACCTACATATGGGGATTGTGATATAAACAATTTTTTGTGGAATAAGACCTGTGTTCTTCTAACCTCGGTTACGTAGCTAACAGAAACGAAGCGATCGTGATAATACTTTAAAAACTTAGGAATGAATACAAACTCTTAGGAGACCTGGAATTATTTCGAATGTTTCATAAATTTATCAAAAAACTCATCTGCACTTCCGAAGTTACATTTCGTCGCATTTCATTCATTTTTGCCAATATTTTTACTTTTCCTTCCCCATGTATCACCGTAACAGCGAACAGGTTGAACTTCAGCATCTTTTCAAAGACATGTCGGTAATGCACTCATAGTCTCGAGGCCGAAACGAGGCCAAAATCCTTCGGTACCGCGAATCACAAAAACGGGTCTCGAGGCTCCACCACTGAGGTAGGCATGGTGAGGTTTTGACGAGCTTACATATAATATTTATTCAAACCGCTCATTGGTTTTGCCTTTTCCGCCTGGAATGCACGCTTCCCAGTATAAGTTGTTTCCAAGTCCTCGTTTTGGCGATTATGCAAACGTTTGATTACATTGAAATACGAACGATTTGTTGCTTGCGTTAGCCTTCATGGAAAGTTGCTACCATGTCAGAAAAGGCTTTCTCCGCCTCGTTGGAAATTGATTACTGTAAAACGAGCGGTTTCAATTTTGCGATGTATGATATCCTTTTTGCTAGATCGAATATTTGCTGAGTTGACAAGGTGCAATTTCAGCGTTTGTAATATTTTTACCCCGTCTCTTTGACATTTCTCGTGCCGTGCTTATGACAATTCTGCTTGAAAGACCTGGCAAAAAGATGCGGTGTATGATAACACACAGCTCTTTTTATATTCGGATACAGCTAAAATTACGTTCTTGGTAGCGTTTTGAACAACAAATCTACAACGAATGTGTGAACAGCTCTTGACTGAACAACAGCAGGCACAACTTTCACTGAACACGGCGCTTTCGCAGAGCGCGAATTGCGGCCTCTCAGATTTGCAATAGTTTTACTTAATAGTGCATCTAAATATTCGATACATCTCACAGTGTGATGACTGCTATAAATTTGTCCGACTTTGAAGCCCTACTCGGACTTCCCACTTCTCTTTCTTAACTTTTGTGGAAAAATAGGCCAAGCGATTTCTAATGCAATTATCAACTGCTTTTCGATATTCATTAAAATGACTTGGGACGATCTCAAGAAGCGAATACGGAAGACACTAACAAGTCCTCTCTTACATCTCAACATTTTTGCCTTCCTTGCAAAGTTTGCTTTGTACCGCGGCTGATTGCTATAAACAGGAGTTCCTGACAAAAGCACGTTTGTTCCTGAATGCTTGTCCTGGATCCCAACAAATGTTGAAGTGAAAGGTCCAAAGCGTTTATCTATGGCGTCTTAGCATCTACTTCTGGGATATGTTATCATCTACTTCTTGACCGTGTCAATTCAAACAGACTGCTTGTAGATTTCAACATCAGTACTTTCTTCCAGGTGGAGTCACTGGCTGATGAGTTACGTTGTTGCTGTGGTGCGACAGCTAGACTGCTTAAAAGATATATTTGGTCGAGTCAACATCTTGCCACTGGGAAGTGGAGCTCTTGCCGGCAATCCGTTTAATATCGACCGTGCATTTTTAGCAAAAGAGCTACAGTTTGGTGATGCCAGCTTGAACAGCTTAGATGCAACCGGTGGAAGAGATTTTGTTGGCAAGTGTTTGTTTATTACATTAATCTATTTTAGTTTGCTTGAAACGTTGAAGCTGCAAAATATACTGCATATAGATAAATCGGCAGGCGTGGTCGTTTGCTTTTATTCTTCTTGTGAATGAATTGTATGTTTCCCAAAGCAATAGAACACCACATACGTGGCGGCAATTCTTCGGTTTAGGTAACGACCATCAACATGTTTGACAATGGCTACATGCGTCACGGTGATTGATGTTGGCACAGCTACGTCATGCAATCACTGGTTGCGCCAGAGCAGTGATTCCCAAAGTATGGGTCGCGACCCAAACAAGGGTCAAAATGGGTCGCGCCGAGGTGATCCAAACTCGAGTTGTATATTTTCAACATTACCACTGCTTGTATGTGTCTGTAGCGTAGGTACATCAGAAAATAGTACAGTAGATTGCTGACATTGAAGACGACTTATGGGCAACTTACTGCCAAAAAACATCCATACAATCATTGTTTTAGTAATATACGGTGGGTGAGGATTAGGTCGCAAGATGTTAACCAAACTCAGTTTTGGGTCGCGCTGAGAAAAGTTTGGGAACCTTTGCTCTAGTTACGGATAAAGGATCGTTTGTGAGTGATAGGTTTCAATCGGTTTACTGTGGCGTTGACCTGAGGTTCTTCTTTCATCGCAATTTGTTTTGTCAACCGTGTCAATTTCTACTACGCCTGATGATTCCCAGCAGAAGCAAGTCTGAAAGTACATGTTTATGCAGGTTATGCCATTGAGATGACATTAAGTGAGACATCAACAAAATTTTGAAACTTTTTGAAAAAAATAAAATTCATGATAGGATTGCCTATTTGCCTATCGTAAGTTTGGTTGAAAGTTCATTACGATGCTATGCCCCATTGTAGCCACCAGGTTTTATGTACTTCACGTTGTAGAATGGTTGTTTGTATTTCCGTTTAAATAGTCCGTTATATGTTTGTTAAAACAGTAGTTTACATTAAACAGATTCTGGCAGGATTTTTTAAATATGTTTCATTGAAGCACTGCTGGTTGCTATTTGATAATTGAGCATTGTAATTATGCACACGGCTGCAACCAGCTGAAAGTTTTGGTGAAGACAAAACTTTTGTGGCTGTTTCCGCTAGAACTAAATTGCTGACGAAATGACGAGTGCAAAGTATAGTATGTGCTTTTTTAGACATATTGTTGTTCCCCCAGCACAGTGCTTGTAAAGAGCACCAAGTATTATTAATTTATCTTCTGCTTTCAAATTACTTGTAAGTACATGGAACCACTCGTATTGGAACTATCAAAACTCACTAACGAAAGAAAAACATGATTATCCCAGTACACAGCTGCCAATCGGAAAACTAGAGGTTTTCTGTGGATACGGTACTTACGACGGTTACGCATATTTTGCTCTTCGCTAAATAAAGAAACAGCGAAGCGACTTGTAGATTCCGTTCAGCTTTGTTGACCCAAGCGAGCGTAAACGATACTTTTAGCCTTTAGAAAAGCGAAGTGTAAAGCAGGTTTGGCATGTTTGACAATGATGCCGAAATTCAAAGTACAAACAATCACTATGCTGCGACTCTCAATCAGAGACATCAGGTCTCACCAAGACAACGATATGCACTCTCCGCATATTTTGAAATAGCAGCTGCTGGAGTTGGGATTGTGAAGCATAACATGACAATAAATACATTCCACGACATTATTTGTTTAGATACACTGCATGATTGTACACGAGTGTTTAGAACAGGTGACATGAATCAGCGCACAGATGCAACATGTCAACTCGGCGCTAGACTAAGGCATCCGGCACAAGAACTTTCCTCGCTCTGAATTAAGTCGAATTTGAATATCTCATCCAAAACTGCAAAAGAAGCCTAACAAACTGTCGAGGTGCTCTGGGCCGAAGAACCTTGCTTTGGTTTTTTGTTTCCCCGTAGGATCGCATTGATAGATCGAAACGGGTTTGTATATTTGCCGATCAACTGAAACACACGAAGGGAAACTGCACAAAGGTGATAACATGCGCATTGACAGATAAGTTCCTTCAGGATTTTTGGTCAGACGGACCACTCTGCTGGCACTAAGCAAAATTCGTTCGGCTCGCACCAAATATTTTCAACCAATCCCAACGCTGCTACTGAAACTTGACCAGGGGCGAGCTGAAAGGAAGTTTCTCCATGGGGAAAATTTTCTGATTTAGAACAAATTTTATACTCTGCTTTTTTAGTTGTTTGCTGGTAATTTCCTATCAGATGTGCATTAGCAATCGTCATATGTATGACTTTTTCGAAAAAAAATTGGCCAAAAATAATTTCGTTGCACCCACATCCGTACCAAACCGGTGACTAGGGGAAAGTTGAGCTCCTGAAGTAAAAACATACACAGTGTGTTGGGCAAAATTCTGCAGATTGCGATGAAACCATGGCAACTTAGAGAGTAGTAGAGTTATTGATCGCCGACATTTCTCAACGTACGGCTGTTAATAAGCCTAAACTGAACCCTGATTGAAGCAGCTAGATTACAAATATGTCAGATATTTTAAATAAGGAAAAGTAACAAGGAGCGTAGAAAACTATTACAGTAAACGTCGGTTAATCCGGATTCGATTTGACCGACGATTTTATCCGGTTTAGGCGAAGATCCGGATTAACCGAAGTCGGCTGTTTTTAAGTCAGTGTTCTTCAACAGGGGTTCCGCAAAACATGTAGTGGGGTTCCGTGAGTTTTAACGGTTCCGTGAGGGTTCCTCTTTTTTAGAGGAAATGATTTCTTGCTTCAATATGTTGATGCGTGATTATCTAATTTTTAGATCACCGTGCCGCATTCAGACTCCAAGTAGGCCAGTTAGTTGTACAGGAAGTTGAGTGCAGATAACGGAACAAGAAATACTGACAGTTGTTGCGTCACTTGTTGTTCACTGTTGTGCAATTAAGAAGAACATTATTGTTGCATCATAGTTATACGATGTTGCAAATGTACTGTTCACAGTACCGCAGGGTTGCCAATTTGGCTTTTCTGGAGCCAGATTTTGAAATTCTGGCTTTTTTTCAACACATTTGACTTTTTTGGAAATATAAAAAGCCAGACAAAATCTGGCTATTTTTATAATCGGAAAGGCTTGGCTCTGGCAAAACATTGTCTGGGCTGCATATTCGTATCAAATTTCTTCTGACAAGAGTCTATGACCATAGGGTGCACAGAATATTGCAAAGATTTTACTGCTGCCCTAAAAACGATCGATGTTATTGATAAGAAACAAATATACGACAGTGTAATTACGAAGAAAGAATATGCTTCTGAAGATTAGAATTGTTTCATATAGGTTTTTGACGAGTTTTATGTCTGTTTTGTATTTAGTTATCCATATTTTATGTGTATATGTCCTAAAACTGCTATCTGGCTCTTTGGGACAATTTGTGGCTTTTTTGGTTAAAAGAGGTTAGCAACCCTGCAGTACTGTGCATCGGAATAGCAGAGAATAGACAACGGACTAGAGCTACTGTTCAGCCTTTGTGGGAATAAACTAAAAACAGTGTGAAAGCCAACTTTTCGTTTTTTAGTCAAGCCAGATGAAGCAAAATAGCATATTTTTTATGTGAAGCGGAATAATAGCAACACCGAGGTGTAAACGGTAACGAGCAATGTAGTTCAAATGTAAAAGAGGCACCTCGTCCGAAGCGGGCCAAATCTATTTCAATTGCCAAAGTTAGAAAATGGGACGACGCATGTTTGAGATACGGGTTCTTTTTGCCGGATGACCAAATTCTGAATGTAGCAGACACGTTCCAGAAATGCAAGAACAACCGAGTCATTAAATTTCTTGCTTTTTAACTTTTGTAATAACTGTTTATTGTTTGAAGTGTCTAATAACGAAATATTTGATTTTTTTACAGGTAATTGGTGTTTTTTAAATTTGTTAATGGGGGTTCCATGACTAACGCTTCAGGGGTTCCACGATGAGAAAAAGGTTGAAGAGCACTGATCTAAGTACTGATATATCGGTGAAAATCACTTAGATTAAACATATTTACTACCCAACAGCAGAATTTCGCAGAAGCAAAACGAATTTATCGATGTAGTTACAACGGTACATCAGACTAGTAACAGGCAGTTATGAACAATCTTAAGTTCGTAAGTTTAGGTTACTTGGCTGCGAAGAGATCTGGTATTTTGGACTGGCGCAGAGATTTCTGCGACTGGTCCGCAAGCAGTCGCTCTATTTGGAAGGTAATGTCCTTCAGACATGTTACCGAGTACAATACACTCAGGGATAACGCTCTACATTCGCACACTCAACACTGCGATAGACTGAAACCGTGGTGCGGCGGCGTGCTTTGAGCGTTGTGTCCAATGTGATGTGCTATGCCCGTGTGTGACGTAATAATGTTCTCTACCATTAGCCGAATGTTGCGCACAGTTGCGGCCGTTGTTATCAAAATTCTAAACATTCGTTAGTGATCGTGAGCACTTTTGTGTTGCGTCGAAAAGTTGCCGAATTTTTCTAGAGACCAGTCAGTGCACAAGAGCACAACAGCGTGGAAGTGCAGAAAAATCCGGATTACGAGATGTGAAAAGAGCAGATTTTATCGGGTAAAGGCGAAGATCCGGATTAAAAAATCCGGATAAACCGAAGATTTTCGCAAAGAAAAACGTTAAAAATCATTCGTACAACCGGATTTATCCGGTTTTGGCGAAGATCCGGATTAACCGAGGTTTACTGTATTTTGATATCATAAAATGCAATTGATAAAAGAAATCCGGGAGTGCAGTTTCTTTGTTGTCACTACCTTGGTTGCGGCCCTGGCCTTGCCTTAAATCGCCACCGCGGCTAAAATCCAGTTCCTGAAATCTTTCCTATGCGTAGCAACATTTCGGAACGATTCAAACCACTGAACTACAATGGCATTCCGTCATACCTACTGTGCGCAACACCGAAGTCAAGAAAAAGTGATAAAAAGTTTTTTTTGCAACCATTCTGATTAATTTATCAGTGAGAAGATTCAAGCAATGCCTGAAAGCTTTTCCTTTGCGAACGTTACATTGCATGTACAGAACCGATTTTTTAACGTTTATTGTATTTTCAGCTGAAATGTTGTTTTGGGCATCACAAATTGCATGTGTGTTGAGCCGTCTTGCTGAGGACCTTATTATATACAGTAGCAAGGAGTTTTCCTTCATTCAGCTGTCAGACGCTTTCAGCACTGGCAGCAGTCTGATGCCTCAGAAGAAAAACCCAGACAGCTTAGAACTGATTCGAGGAAAAGCCGGGACAATCATCGGAAGGGTAATGGTTGGGAAGTTTTTTCTTTACTACAACCAGACAGTGAAATGCCAAAAATACGACCATCCGTGCTGTAACGTCATCAGCGTCCGTCTGCTTTTCTTGCTCTCGTTTCCATGCACATGCAACCAGCATAGTTATTAGTTAATATTCGTATGACCCGTAGCATCAGCAAGAGGTCGCTCCGTTGCTAAACTGCGAGCAGTGTAAAAACTTTTCGTGACAACAGTCGTGCTTTCTTTTGTTTAGGTGTTTGTCAGAAATGTTCTGCGCGTTAAATGTGCATTGTTCTGGACAGAAACTTGTTGGCGCATTAAGCTTTCTGCTTGCTAAAGTAAAATTACGATGACCAATACGAAAAGCAAACGTCATTATCAGGAGTGTACTAGATTGTGATTGGCGTCGTGGACCACCCTGTGCTTTTTTGCATGTTGTAAGTGTTGACCTTTCATGTTCCTGTTGCTAATTTTCAGTGCACGGGTTTCATGGTTATCATGAAAGGATTGCCAAGCACCTACAACAAAGATTTGCAGGAAGATAAAATCGCGTTGTTCGATGTTTGTGACAACGTCAGTGCTATCTTACAAGTGAGTTTCTTCTTGTGTTGTTTTCAAACAACTTCTGCTTTGTCATGTCCTCTTACTTGAGCTTTGTAGACATTAAAATCGATACAGCGTTCCCACATATTGTTATTTCATTTGCAAGGGCGTTTGTGCCGAAAGTTCAGGTTGCATCGCGCGCGTTGTCATCGCACGGCGGCTTTTACAGACCAACCGCGATTCTATCCAAATGGTCTTCCACGCAGTTTTATTGATTTGTCTGCTGCTTAGAGCGTTCTGGATATGCAGCATTTTTCTTTGCTGTAGCGTGTCTGTCAAAACAATCTATATCGCAGTGGACTTGAATTTACGCGCCAGTTGAGTTTACACAAAACAATACCGCTGGTACACTGGTTCGCGCTTAGTCTTTCTTCAGCGATGGTCGAAACACCCAAAAAGATCAAAGCCGCATTTGATTTTTTCAGATAGCCAAAGGAGTTACGTCTACTCTCAAGGTCAATGCAAACAAAATGCGAAGCGCTTTAAGCGTTGACATGCTGGCAACAGATCTAGCATATTATCTTGTTCGGAAAGGGGTAAGGATGCTGCTGTTTTTCGCGATGTCTTCGCGTGTGCTGTTGGTTGTTCCACAGCAGGGGTGGGGAACCTATTTACTATCACGGGCCGCAGCCGCATAAATTGCGCAGTATCGCTGGCGGGTCCAAAAGCAATTAATTTTGTTCTAAAATTCTACCTTTCTCTAACTATTAGGAAGAGTGACTTCTCTTGACTTACTGTGTAAGTTCCTGCTTATCATGGAGCTTCGTTGTGACGCGATGCTGTACTCGAACTTGGGGAACGAAAACTCTGATGCGGCCCTTATCAAATGTTCACGCGGGCCCCAGGTTCCCCACCCCTGCTCTGTGGTAAAGTATTTAGATGCACTAACGTAAACATTTTAACAAAGTTTTTACCGACTTCCAGTGAGAGTCGTGTGTTTTCAGAAAGCGTTTTTTTATCAAAAAGTCGAATGAATGATTAAACATTTTATTGGATTGTCAGAGCCGAATGCGAAAGGAATGCACACAAAATAAATTTGTCCGAAAACAGTATTAGAAAATTGCGCCGACGCTTTATCTGGTGCTTACGATATTTCATTTGCACAAAAAAACACTCCTATGAAGCAAATTTGGAGCACATCGAAGCAGCTTAAAAGATGGCGCAAAACTTAACTTATCGGACATATGTGTTCACTGATCGTGCAGTCCTCATTCTTGTGCTGACGCACTAACGGAAATTAACATGGGGGATAAACTAAGTTATTACTACGTCACAATACGTGAAACGCAGTTGTCACATACTTTGTGTATGCACAAATTCATTTATCATCAATATATGAAACAAAAACTTTATGGCTGCAATTAGTATTTGTAAAAGGAAATGGTTCTTCTAGTGCTTAGGCAGACTAATCATTCGGTGTACTGCAACGTATTTTCGCGTGATTAGGTTCCTTTCCGCGAAGCTCATTCGCTTTCAGGAAAAGTCGTTAAAAAAGCCGAAGAGCAAAACTGTCAGTTGGATCAAGTCTCTGTGGACGATTTGAAAGAGATAAGGTGGCGTATGTGGATCCCGTGTGTTTTTGCCCGGTGGCTTCGGTACAGATTGTTGCGTTGTCGCTTCTTTAAAAAAGGTTTAACTTTCCACGCTAGTGGTAGCAAAGCTGTGCTCGGATTTTTTAAAACTCCAATAGCTAATGTCCTCGTCTTAAATGTTTGTTTTCTTCGTTGCAACACCAGAAACTTGGTAAAGAATTTGCCTAAACTCACTGATATGTTAGAACTTTGTCCGAAACTACCTGATGTTATTTGTATTACTATTAGTGAAAACAACCATGAATTAATTAGTATTAGCGGATACAGGTTTCTTTTCAATAACTCTAGAACTAATGCAGGAGGAACTGGTTTATACAGAAAAGCTGAACTTGGTTTTATTGAACGTGCCGACCTTAAACTGAAACGCGATTTTGTTGAAGATATTTGGATTGAAATCTGCTGCACTAATTTTCAATTAGTTCTTGGTACCGTGTACTTTCATCCGAATAATAGTCTTCTCAATTTTACTGAGGTTTTTCAGCCTACTCTTGAAAAATTAACTGTTCGTAGATTACCATATTTTATATTAGGTGACTTCAATATAAACCTTCTCTCTGATGGTCATGGAACTCAATCCAGTAACTTCACTTGGAGCATACCCGTTGCTGTATATCTCACAAGAGTTGTGCCTAATTGTACAGTTACTTTACTTGATCATTTATACTCTAATGAAACCCAAAACTCTGTAACCAGGTGTATTAAGTTATGATATTAGTGACCACCTTCCAACATTTGTATTAATCGAGAATATGAAAACGCCTAAGTCGCCACCATTTTACAAAAGATGTTTTACCCAATTTGATGCCAATAGCTTTTCAACTGATCTAGACTAGAGCATAAACTCAGAACTAATTACGACTGGGATGCAACTGATAGAAATTATAAATTAAATATTTTTTGGACACTTTCTTATATGCCGTCAATAACCACGCGCTGGTAGTGAAAATGTCTAGAAAACAGCGCAAAGTTGCGCTGAAACCATGGCTTACGAAAGGTATACTCCTATCGATGAAAAATAAAAATCGTATGTACAAAAAAGTATTAAAATCAAGATATGACTTTCATTTAAATAAACGCTTTAAAAATTATAGTAACATCTTGACCCACCTCAAAAAGAAAATTAAAATCATTTAATACCAAAAAGGATTTGAGCAAAACAAATTTAACTCCAATAAAGCCTGGAAACTGATTAACGAACTTCTAAATAAAATCAAACCTTCCAACAATATAGGCTATCTATGCCGCAACCCGAAGATTCAACCCAACCGGCTGACCAACATTCCATTCCAAATATACTAAATAAATACTTTACCCAAGTAGGACCAAAACTTGCATCTGCAATTTTGTCACCCGCAGGATATGTTACCCATTCAACTCCTTCCGCCCCTAATTCCTTGTACTTAACCCCAGTCCTCCATAATGACGTGGTAAATCAAATTAATAATCTCAAATGCAGTAAGTCTAACGACTCCTATGACATACCAGTTTCTTTAGTTAAAATGGTCGAGAATATCATATCTATCTGTCTTGCAGATCTATATAATTCAAGCATTTCCAACGGAGTATTTCCTGAAAAACTAAAAGCAAAAGTGGTTCCACTGTTCAAATCCGGTTCCAGATTAAATCCCTCTAACTACAAACCAATTTCTTTGCTTAGTCATTTTAGTAAAATGTTCGAAAAACTTTTATACATCAACACAAATAATTTTTTTGATCAAAAGCATGTAATCTGCCCTGAACAAATGGTTTTCGTCGTGTTTATTCAACTGCCTTACCACTGCTAAAATTGTCTGATCATCTTCTTACTCAAAATGGAAATGACCTAGCCACTGCTGCTGCTTTTTAGACCTAAAAAAGGCTTTTGACACTGTAGATCATCAAATTTTGTTAAATAAGTTATATGACTATGGCATACGAGGTGTTGTCAACAACCTTCTCAGAAGCTACTTGAACAATAGCAAGCAATTTGTCTTGGTGAACCAACAAAGTTCAACCTAAATACTATAAAATGTGGTGTCCCTCAAGGTTCTACACTCGGCCCAATGCTGTTTCTAATCTTCATTAATGATTTGCCAGTAATAACTAAATGTAAGTCTTACCTCTTCGCTGATGACACTATGTTACTTTTGCATAATAATACAGCACAACTGGAATTAAATCTAAACCTCGAACTGGAACTAGAAAAAATCAAAATTGGATGAATGCAAATAATTAACTATTAATTATACAAAAACTAAATTCATACTCTTCTACCCAATAAATCACTCTTGCGGTGGTATCCCAATAGAACAAGTAGAAAGTATAAAATACCTAGGTGTTGTAATAGCTTCGCGATTAAATTGGGATCTACATGTTTGCTCATGTGGGTGAAAAGGTTGCATGTGGTAGCGTGGCACTGTATAAGTTGCAGCCTTACGTTAATGTAGATCTGCTTCGTAAAATTTATTTCTCTATTGTTTATTGTCACCTCTACTACGCAATTCTTATTTGGGGCACTGCAAATAAAACCTTGTTAGATTCTTTAGCAAAATTAAATAACTGAGCTATATGCAATGTCTGTAAAATTCACACCAATGAACAAATATCCATAAAATATATGTATCTTTCTACTTACATTTTAGAGATAAATAACATATATAAATACGAATTGGCTAAGTACATGTTTAAGATATGCAATGGAATTTTACCAGAAGAATTCACAAATGAACATGAATACACATCAAAGTACCATAATTTTCGTACACGACAACTGGATAATGAGGTACTGATTATTCCTTTATACAAAACAGCAACGCCATTCTGTTTGCAGAGGCTCCAAGCTATGGAATGAAATTCCGAGAGACCTATTAAATAGACCTTATCATACATTTACGAAATTATTACTCGTGCCGCTGCTTGTTTGTGACATTTTTTTCTGCACTTGATCTGTTGTATATCTTGAGTTTTTTCTTTTGTGTGTGTGTGTGTGTTTTTCCTTTTGTTTCTTTTGCGACAAACATAATCTTCTGATTGCCTTTCTCCTTGCTTTCTTTAAGGGTTGGCTGACATGTTGATCTCGCGGTCATTTCGCCACCCCTCGTAGTCTTTTTGTTGAACCACGCATTTTTGCACATCTCGCGAAATAAAATTGATTGATCGTCACTGAATTGCTCAACCGACCATTCTCCTGAAATCCTTTCGATTATCGCCTTTCGCAGGACTTCTCAAGATCCTTACATTCTAGTCGTTGCAACCTGAGATGAGATATATTGATCTCTTGTTTTTTTCTGCTCTGACAACTGAGTTCCCGCAACGTGTTTGCCTAAAGGACAAAGCATGGATACGAGAAACACACGATCTCGAAAGGCGATTGAAACCTTGTCACAGGCAATTAATGAACCTACC